>Ga0209611_10002983_pt1 | contig 29636 bp, 18 predicted proteins | sample S1TSphgellanicum_3_FD_187693 | JGI IMG/M metagenome (GOLD analysis project Ga0209611, IMG submission 187693) | Host-associated microbial communities from peat moss isolated from Minnesota, USA - S1T2_Fc - Sphagnum magellanicum MG (SPAdes) (version 2) | ecosystem: Host-associated > Plants > Peat...
TTAGTTATGGAAAAATGTAGGATGTTCATGACTTGCTTTTCTAGGATCTCACATAATTGGTACCATTTTTCTTTTCAGATTGAAAGATCGTGATAAAAAACCAAAACCTTTTCCCTTTCAACATAATTGGATTTAAACTCATTGTTCAAACTCTTTGGTGCTACATTCATATTCTTCCTTTGCTTGAGCTCTTTGACATTGATATCTGATATAGAGCAAGTGTAACATTTCAAGATTTCACAGAATTGATACCATTTTTCTTCTCAGATCAAAAGGTATGATAGAAAATCAGAATCCTGAAATGTGAAATTCAGAAATATGAAAAGAATCATAATAGGAAAATAAGAAATGTGAAAAGAATGAAGACATAAATAATGGGGAAAAAATTGCTTTAAAGAAAATTGTTTGATAACTAACCTAGGCACTATATTGGCCGGTTCTCATCAAGGTCTTGTGAAAACTGACCCTTATGCATACCAGCCGGTTCTTACAAGTAAAAATAAAATTGATACCCCTATTAGTTAATTATTCCAACAAGCTGATACCAGGCGAGTCCTAAAAAATCTGAAAAATCTCATTACTTGATACCATATGTGTAAGTGATTTCTTTTTTTTTAATAACTGATCTGGTGGATATTGCAAAAAATCAAGTGCAGGCCAACACTGGTCAACCCCCTTTGTCTATGAAAAGTGCACAAAAGGATAAGAGAGTCCTTTGCTGATTACACCATGTTATTATTGATTATGTCATGTTAGCACATCAATGAAAAAAAGACTGAATTTTTATTTAGGAACTTCATGGAACATTTCCTATTTTGAATGTTGCTGGTTCCAAGCCAAAATTTGAGGAATGTTCATTTAGGCCCACTTTAGATAAGGGTCCTGGGTCCAATTTCCTAGGAACCAATTTGGACTGATTTGAAGCAAGTTGAATCCTTGTGGTGGACTATACCTTGGTCCCTAGCTTGATTTTTAGTTCCCCAAATCAGGGGCTTTCCTTTTAACACTATTTTTCAGTCTGAATCAATTGATTTTCCCTCCAAAACAGGTGCCATGTAAGTTTAGCCTCAATTTGCCACTTTTTAGTCTTGGACCCTCATCCAAAGGCCTGGGAACCAATTTAAAGCTTTCGACCAAGAAGATTGCTTGAATTCATTGGTCCCTGGACCTTGGACTCCCATCTAAAGTCGCCCACCCTTAGTCCCAAATTTTGAGGAATGCTCACCAGGTGTTAGTGAGTCATATTGGGAGCTCATGTTTTGGGAACAACATGGATCATTTCTTTTTTTTATAAAACTGTTGGTAGTTTGGACCAGTGTTGTGCAAGTATTTGAATTTTTATAGAACCACTGGTTCCCTTTTCAAAATATTCCAGATCCAAAGACTGAACGGTTCTAGTTGTTTGAAAAAAAATCAGAATAAACAAACTGTTGATTCTGGTTATTACAAAAAAAAAACCTTGAAAGAACCAGTGGTTTTTATGATAGAACCAGTAAAGAACAGATGGTTACCAGATCTTTTACCAGAATTGGTGACTTGGTTTAAAAAACCCATGATTTGGAATCTTAAGAACCTCCCTGATAACCGCCTAGGGTCTGTTCCTATTTCTAATAACAGCCCAACACTGACTTGGACTTTGGGCTTGCCGTAAAGGGCAGAGCCATTTAGGTCTGTCATGATGATCTTTAGTCATAAGCTTCAGTGGATGTTGAATGCTGGCACAAGCCATTCACTAACTAACCAAGTATTGTTGATTCAAAGAATTTCTCTTTCAACTACGAATGGAAGACACACCTTTTATATTATCAACTCCAATAGTAGTTTACATGTTGAGAATCAACTTCTGTGCCCATTCACTCAACTTGAAGCTAATCTGAAATGACTAACTTAACGCTAAATTCGTTGAAAACTGAGAAGTGGGTCGCAGATTGATGGGATAAACTTGAGTCAAATTGGGATAATAAAGACCCCAATTTCGCTGTGAAGTTGGGCCAGGCTTAAGATTCTCGTTGAACAAGGCAAAAATGTAGGTGTCGAATTCAACCCCAGGCCTAAGGGGAGTTCCGAGAATCGGTCGAACAGTATCACGCCTGACTAAATTGTTGTTGTAGATCCTAGCATTTGTCACACTAGCACCAATTTCATGTGGGTCGCCTTTTGAAGGCCACCCACTTTCGGTGAGGATCAATGGGATGTCATTGAAATTCAAAGCCCTCATTGCATAAATGGTAGCATCAAGCATGGCTTCTAACAAGGATGAATAGTGAAGCCCTGAATTCGAATCCCTGAACCCAGCAGCACCAGGCTCAATCAAGGCAAAGTTGAGTGCAATGTTCTGGCCCCCATCAGCCCGATAAGCAAAGTAGGGATATGCATTGATCATGAAATGAGATCGGGTGGCCCTCAAAAAACTCAAAAGAGGAGCCATGATGGATGTTGCGATGTTAGGTTGAAAAACGCCCGCTGAGGGTGGGAATGAAGCTGCCAATACCCCCATTGAATGTGGTGTTGAGATTTTGATGTTGGTATCCAAGAAATGAAAGCGTAGAGCTGAGTAGAGTTGCTGCATGGCTGGCACAAGTGATGGCCAGATTGACGAGTCGCCACTGAGAACCTGATTATAGAAACAAAGAGTTGCAAAATGCCATCAGAATTCATATTTCTAAATTTGATCAGGATCACTAGATGCTTCTATAGCTAGTTGCATATCAATTGGAGTTGGTAATCCCAAATTTACCAAGTTATGAATCCAGTTTATATATATATATTTGTTATAGAGATAGTTGATTATGTACCTCATTTCCGACCATAATGTAAGTGATTCGTGTGGCAGGGAAGTATCTCTTGACATTGGTCTGTACCCAATTGAGAGCGGCAGAAGGGTTGTTTGCGAGAGAAACGATTTCATTATTGGGGACACAAACGATGACGGAAATGCCCGTGTTTGCAAACGCACGGAGCACCGCCTCATTCGCATCATAAATCTTCACGTTCTTGATGCCAAGTCTCTGCACCAGGTTTGCCACCACGTGCGGCTGGGGCAAGTTATCCGCCACACGACCATAGTTCACTCCGATTGCTCCTTCCACTGCATGGTACAAGTCTTTTGTGTTAGAAGACCCAAGCACTCAACCCATGAGAAAATCATCAGAAAAAAAACTCACAATATATTCATCAGAAACTGATCTCAAGCATCCAACAAAATGTACATACCGACTCCGCAATGGAAGCACATGAGGAGGTGCCAAAGCACCAAAGCTCCAATGCAATTCTTCGCCATCAAAGAGACTAGTGAATATGAAGAAGATCCAAATGTCCAGCAGCCGTTATAACAGCAGCTTCCACTACTACTACTATTGCTCCTCCTCGCCTTGAGTACTACAACTCCACCGGTGACACAGCAACTCCAGAACTTTATACTAATCAGAGCACAAAGAATCCTCACAACCCAATTCTCTCACATGTTGCATGTGTTATTCCCTACAACAACTTGTCCTGCTTTTTATCTTTGGCTCGTACTTTGTTTACCACATTTTATTTTCTATTGGAAGCATGAAAGAAGGCATCGCAAAAAAGGAAGCTATTACATGGGATGACTGCACGGCACCAATGATCATGAGCTTCAAGAGCGGCTTTTTTTTCCCTTTCCTTTGCCGAAGATGTCGCCTTCTTTGTTGCCGCTTCTTTCTTCCTCCTTATGGCGCCAGTCAACCAGCACGCCGTCAGTACTGTGCACCATGAAGGATGGATGATGGTAAGTTGTAAGCAAACAGTTTTCTGTTAGCTTCCACTTCTCTAGCTAGTTAACAGCAGGCCTCTATCAGTATTTATCACATCCAGTGTGCACTGTTTAGTTTCTCCCCCATCCCCACCCATGACCATAAAACGAACTACTGTAAAAGTGAGAGACTATTTAATTCTTACCACCTGGGCCAATCATTGTAGTTGATCAATGAGAAAGAGTCATTTATCTTGATGAGAAAGAGTCATTTCCTACTACTAGCTCTCTACCAGGGCCATGGTAACAGGAGCACCTCACTAGTCCTGTACAACATGAGAGACTATTGAACTCTCACCAACTAGGCCAAACCTGGGCCAATTATTGTAGTTGGCGAATGAGAAACAATCATTTATATTGCTGAGGAACAGTGATTGCCTGTTACTGGCTCTCTAGGAAAGCAGTGATAAGATGTGCACTTTTCCAGGCCCCTGGCAGCTGCACAGTCTCTTTCTGCAAATCTTCATCCAAAATGTACTGTACAAAGACATTTTCCTGCTGCCATTGGGCATGCTCTAACCATGGTGGGTTGGTTAGCTCATTGTCTGTATTTTACTTTCCTGGTTATTAATAACTCAACTGTGGGTTGTTAGCAGTAGATATGTAAGAAAATACCCTTTTCTATGTGTAAACGTATAAACCAGTGTTGGGCAGTCATTTATTGATAATCTACCAACCAGGTGTAGATTTATGTGAAAATCACCTACCAATTGGGTATTGAATTTTTCAAATTTTAATAATGTACCTAGATGATTGAAATTTCACCTACATAGGTTATCAATCTTAAAACCCTGAACTTGTTTATGATAGAAAAACAAAGAAAAAAAAAAAACCCTATTACCACCTACCCTGCTTAGGAACTATGACCAGTAGATCTCAAAGCTAGTATTTGAAAACCAACAACCCTTATGCATAATTGACAGTTATTACTTGAAAAATAATTAAGTACGTTGATGATCAAGGGTATTACTTTGATAATGAAATTGATAACTAATGAATCTAAAGCTTTTTAAAAATTTAATAACCTATTCAACCAGTTATGAGAAAAAATAAATAACCAATGAACATTGATATAAACCATCTACTCACCTAATATTCACCTATTTTTTGAGCTATATACCTATATATATATATCACTTATTTCTGACACAATGGGTTACTAAGGTGAAACCAAATATTAACTCAGTTGAGGTTCATCCGCAACTTGAGTTATAATGTGCATCCAGTGGATGGTGTGTTGATGGGTGCTGGTTCACTTTAGCCCAAGTCACCGAGGTTCTACATTAGTTAGAACCTTGGTAACCTGTCATCATGTAAACCTCCACCCTACCTAGATAATCATCTTGTCAATTGATGAAAAGTTTGTGGAAAAACTGCCCCAAAACTTAGAAGAGTTAATGTCAAAAAAGAATATTACTTGCTCAAAGTGAGAAAATGTGACTAAAATTTCTCTGAATTCTGGCATCTGAAACAAGATTTAGTTTCAACTCAATAAAAGCTTGTTGAAACCTGTCTTGACAAACTGTAGAAAATCAGCTGAAAACAGTGCCAAAACTTTTTAAAAGTGTGTCAAAATGTGACCTAATTTTCTCCAAATTTTGGAATCGTTCATTACCCATAGTAGTACCTTGGCCATTTCAACACATGTCCATCAAATAATTAATTAATTTTGAAACATTCATTTAACAAATGGAATATTCTTAAATATTCACTATTTTCCTTCACAATGTTTTTTGATTTGGAAGAAATAATTTTTGAAAATTTCAAAACATTTCTGAAAATAATATGATTAGTGTCAAATTGGCCAAGGTACTAAGGTAGTGATCATCTCAAATAAGATTTAGCATAAATTGATCAAATTTTTTGTAAAAACTCATTGAAATTTTTGTAAAAATTGTATGGAAATGTTATCCATAAAGTAATCTTCAGTTTCAGACTCACTTTGATCTGGACTATCTCACTCATGCTCCCTTTTTGAGTTTTAGCCTCACTTTGATCCAGACCACTAGTCCTCCCTTTTTGAGCTATCCATCAAAGTGCTATCCCTAAAAGTGCAGAAACAAGATAAACACAAGATAAAGTTCTCAAAAGTGACTACCATAGTCACTTTTCTAACCACACTAGGGTTTACCTTCATGACCATAAACTAGAGGTTACCAAATAAAGGGCTACCTAATAGGGTTTAACTAGGTTAGGTCTACCTACCTTCTTACTTATGAATTACCTATCTACTTACCCATTGGCTACTTACCCACCTATCTACCTAGGGCTACTTATCTAGGTTAGGTCTACCTACCTTCTTACTTATGAATTACCTATCTACTTACCCATTGGCTACTTACCCACCTATCTACCTAGGGCTACTTATCTAGGTTAGGTCTACCTACCTTCTTATTTATGAACTACCTATCTACTTACCCAGTGGCTACTTACTCACCTATCTACCTAGGGGCTACTTATCTAGGTTTGGTCTATCTACCTTTTTACTTATGAACTACCTATCTACTTACCCATTGGCTATTTACTCACCTAGCTACCTAGGGGCTACTTATCTAGGTTAGGTCTACCCACCTTCTTACTTATGAACTACCTATCTACTTACCCAGTGGCTGCTTACTCACCTATCTACCTAGGGGTTACTTATCTACTTACCCAAGAATTAATTTACCTATTGATTTACCCAGAGGTCACCTATCTATCTACCCATGGGCCATTTAGGGGTTACCTAAGGAGCTATTTAAGGACTATCTAGAGATTACACATGGTCTATTTAGGAACTTTTGAAACTTAAGGACTACTTATGAGGTTACATAAAGGACTATTTATGAGTTATCTAGGGGGTTATTTAGGTTCTTACCTAAGGATTTCCTATGTTAGGGGTTATTTAAGGATGTTTGTGGGGGTTACATAAGGGATTATTTTGGGGCTACCTAGGGGTTATTTTACTACTTAATGACTTCCTAAGTTAGTGGTTACATAGTGCACTATTTAGGGGTTATTGAGAAGCTATTTTGGGGCAATCTAAGGGGCTACTTGAGGTGCTATTTAGGGGCAACCTAGGGAGGGAAAAAAGAGGGATACTTAAAAATTACCTTGGTTAGGGCATACCTAAGGACTATTTGCAGAGTTACTATAGCTAATTTACAAGATACATACGAACTTTTAAAGTTAAGCCATGCCTAAGAGGCTATGTTTGGGCTATTTAGGAGGTACTTGGGGGGATATTTGTTAAAGATTGCATAAATGCCTACCTAAGTAAAATCATACATAACTATTATTTATAAGATTATTTAGATGAAGGGCTACCTAAGGTGTTACATAGGGCCTACCTAGGTGTATATAGAAGCTACCAAAATTTTAGTCCAAAATCATAATCCAAACCCTTAATCTTCATCCCCACTCCTAAACCCCAAAATCTTTGTCTTCAACCTTATGCAAAGGGTAAACCATAACCTTTGCTTTAAACCAATAGCTTTGTTTGATGGGCATGGATTATATAAGTGAGAGCATCAAGCTCATTTACTTTTATTTTTCACTTTTCATTTGTGGAAGAGTTTTTTCATTTGGAAATCATGGGTTTATCTTCAAGTCATGGTTTTAGTTGTATGGAAGATAGTTGTAGTTTTTCATCTTCAAGTGATGATAAATTGATATAAGTGATGTTTGAAAATGTTAATAAAAATAGACAATATGTTTTTATAGTTGTCATTGTTATTACCAACTCATCTTGCATGTTCAATGCCAATGAGTTAGTTAAGGCCGTGAGTCAATTAGTGGATTTAGGCGTGAGAGTTTTGAATGTGTTCACTAATATGAGAACAACATCAAGGTTGTTCAAAACTTTGATTAACTTCACTTTGGTCAAATTTGACAAATTATTTTTAGTAATGGTACACACCATTGTGCACCATGCACAATCTACAAATGATCAGCACATTCAAGTCTTAAATTTAATGTTTTGGTTTTAGGATCTTGATTTGGGTTTGGATTTAAGGATTTGAAATTAAGGTTTGAATTATGAATTTGGTTTTAAGGTTTGGGAGTTTGGATTATAATTTTGGTGATTTGGGGTTAGAATTAAAATTTTAATTTAGGATTAATGTTAAAGGTTTAATTTTAAGGGTTAAGATTAAGATTTTAGGGTTAAATTTTTTGTTTTAGGGTTTGGATTAAAGTTTTAATTTTAAAGGTTAAAATTATGGTTTTAATTTTAAGGATTTGAACTTAAGGTTAATTTTTTAATTTTTATTTTTAGGATTAAGGTTTTGTGTTGAAGGTTTGAATTTAGTTTTAAGGGTTTAGGTTAAAGTTTTGTTTCTAAAGTTTCAAATTTCAATTTGGGTTTTACAAGTGGTCACCACATTTAGACAAGGTGTCCTTCAAATTTGACTTTTGAATAATGCCTTTCATAGTTCATTTTGTACATGAAATGTGACAATGTTTGCATGTATGATGATTTTTTCTAGAATTGGTTGACCAGTGCAATTTGTGATGATGTCATCTTCATTGCATTTTGCATCAATGATGTAATTGAGGATGAAACCTAGTGGCCCACAATATAGGAACACATTGTGTTGGGCACCACCATATTAAATTTTTAGGGTTGCATTCGGTCCATTGGTGGCATGTTCATCAAGATCCACAAATTTTGGAATGATGTGGCCCCTAAGGTTTGGTTTAGTGGACACAAGGTTATCTATTCAATGAACAACATCATCATGGTTGTTGATTATCAAGGCTTGTTCATTTATTTGAATTTTTGGCATCTAGGTTCGTACTATGATGTTACCATCTTGTGCCAATTTGAGTTGCATAAGAATTGGTGTCCATTTTTTGTGCATGATGATAATTATTTTGAATACTTGTTGGGGGATCTTGGGTACTTAGTCAAAGAAATGTTCATCATGAGAAAGATTAGGAGGCACAAGGTAGGCTTTAATCCTAACTAGGATGTTATCACGACTTCCAACAAAATGAAAGATGAGTACATAGTGCAAGTGGAATGGGGTATTGGTCGATTGAAAAGGAGATGGAAACAATTGATGAAAATGTTTGATTATATAAATTTAGTTACATAGTTTTGTTTAGAATTGCATCAATTCTAATAATTTTTTTGCATAGATGTTGAATGGATTTCACATTTGAAATTAGAAACAAAAAAATATTAAATTATTCTAACCATGGATGGGATGGAGCTTTCTAGTTCTATATATAGGTCTAAAATCTTTTAATTAATTTTTTTTTGAAGTCTTTCACACTTATAATTCCTCCACATTTTTTTTGTGTTCAAAATTTTCCACCCGAACATATTTAAACCCATCCATACCTCTTGCAAACATGCCCAAACATCCACACAAACCCATTTTCAAACCTACCATTATGATGTTGAAAACAATCATATGAATTTTAGGATGGAAGCTAAAGGTAATTTCAAACTTAAATTCCCCCTCAATTGAAACATTATTTTAAAAAATTGTCCATGTGCTTCTATTTCAATTCTATTTTTGCCACAATCCCTTTCTATGCCTCTATTTCAAAAAAATTCTTGCTCATCTCCCTTTCTATGTCTTTGTTTCAATTTTGTATTTGCCATAATCCTTTCTATGTATCTATTTTTCATTTTCTTACCCTTTGCCTTCTTTCATTTTTTTCTTTATGCCTCCTACCATTTGTCTATGCCTTTTTTTTTAAAAAATAAAAAAAATTCATTTTGTCCCTTTTTGTTTCTAATTTTTTTGTTGTCTTTTTATTTATCCATTGCCTTCTATCTATTTGCTGACTTTTTAGTTTGTTCTTTTCTACATTAATCTTTAATTTGTCCATGTATGTCTCTATTTTCAAGTTTGTCCAATTTAATCTTACTCTTTGCATCCTCTTCAACTCTTTCCAAACTTGTCTATGATGTTACCAATGACCATCAAAAGCTATCAATAGCAAAAGTAAATCAAATTTTACCATGATGAACTACCAATAATTACTTATGACTTGCAAAAATGAATGAACTAAACATGAAGATTATAATTAGTTATTGGATTAAGATATAAGTTTGTTATAGAAATTGGTAAAAACATTAGGATGTAAATTACCTACTTAACAATAGAACAAGGAAGAATGAGGACCATAAATGAATCACTTTTAAATGCAGTGTGCAAAATATATATTATCTATTTATGAAGGAAGGTAGTTTGTTTTGTTTTGTTTTGTTTTGTAGTCATGAGAATCACTGAACTGGGATGCATTAGATCATGTTCTTGGTGTCTTTGGAGAGCTCTCGATGAGGAAAGGTGCATGGGCTTGGTTCCATGATGGTTGGACTTGCGATGCAAAAGTTCTTGAATATTTAATGATTTTTTCACTGAAAATTAAATTAAATCATAGCTGAAAATTTCGGAGGAATTGGACTGTGTCTTTGGTGTTGTTGGGAAGGTCTTGATGAGCAGAATTTAATGGAATTTATTTGGTAAGATTTGGATTCAGAATGTGGGAGATATTGATCTTTAAGTGATTTCTGCCACTTCAAAATTCAAATAAAATTTTAAAAACCAGGTTTTAGAAGGAAAAATCAGTTGAGAACGTGATAACACTTGAAGGCTTAGCATTCAATTCAAGCATGATTTCCTTTCATATTTGGCTGTTCAAAAAATTGATACATACATTGCAAAACAATGTTCACATGTTGAGTTTCCCTATTTTGTAATGGGTTCACACTTGGGCCAACATCACAGGCCACGCTAGTGAGGATGGACTAAGCATGGACAGGGATCAGATCTGGATTTACCAAGAATCAAGATTAGAAATGGACCAGCCAAGAATCATGTTCATATACATTGTGCAACGAGACCTAAGCCCAATGTTGTTTCATCAATCCAACTCCACTTCTTTCAAACCATAGACTACTTACCTAATATTCATCTATTTTCTGAGCTATATAATAGGTGAATATTCACATAATGTTGTCTTGGTGGGTGCTGGTTCATTCTAGCCCAAGTCACCATGGTTTTACCTTGGTTAGAACCTTGGTAATTTGTCCTCATGTAAACCTCCACTCTAGGTATGTAATTATCTATATAAGTGGGTAAAAATAGTATGTAAGTAGGTATGGAATATAAGTGGTTACTATGTAGTTAGGTAAGTACGAAGTATGTTAGGTGCTTGGTGACTCCTAGGTTGGTAGATACATGTGGATGCAAAGCTCATGGTTGACCACCATGGTTAGATATGGGACACAAATACAATGAAAAAAATGTTTCCTGTCTACATAGGGTGCTTCCTTCTTCTTCTTCTTGGGTTTCTCCATCTGAAAAAGAGAGTATTTTTTTTCTCTCTTTGTTTTTGGCTGCAATTTCTGTTGTATGGACTGGAGAGTATTATTTGTGATTATGCCAAAACAAGATCTCTTGTCAATTGATGAAAAGTTTGTAGAAAACTGTTTAGACAAACTTAATGAAAAACTGTTGCAAAGCTTTTATAAGTGTGTCAAAATGTGACCTAGTTTTCTCCAAATTTTGGAATAATTAGTGATCATCTCAAATATGATTTCCCAATAAAAGGGTCAAAAATTTTGTGACAAATTGTTGAAATTTTTTAAATTAAAGTGTACGAAAATGTGACATAAGAAAGTTATCCATAAAGTAATACTCAAATTCAGCCCCATTTTGATCCGGAGTGTCCCACTTATCCTCCCTTTTTGAGCTATCCAGAAAGTGCAGCAACAAGATAAGCATAAGGTAAAGTCCTCAAAAGATAACCACACTATGGTTTACCTTCATGACCATAGAGTAGGATTACCGAATAAGAGCTACCTAGTCGGGGTTAACAAGTGTAGGTAGACTTAACTTCGTACTTATGAACTACCTATCTACTTACCCATAGGTTACTTACCCACCTATCTACCTAGGGGTTACCTATCTACTTACCCAAGAATTAATCAGCTACTTATTTACCCATAGGTCATCTATATATCTACCCATGGGTCACTTATTCACCTAAGGAACTATTTAGGCCTCTTTATCTAATGACTTTCTAAGTTAGGGGCTCCTTATAGAATTACATTGGGGTTATTTTTGCATTACCTAAGGGGTTATTATGAGCTATTTTAGGACTACCTAGAAGATAATTTAAGTTCCTATCTAAGGACTTCCTAAGTTAAGGGATATTTGTGGGGTTCTATATGAGGCTGTCTTGGGGTTACTTTTAAATTATTTAAGAAACTACCTTACAACTTTCCATGTTAAGGGTGCTATTTAGGGGTTATGTAAAAATTATTTTGGGGCAATTTAAGGGTCAATTTGCTACCTAAGGGGTATTTAGAAAACTAGACATAAAAACTTCTTAAGTTAGAGGATATTTAGCGAGATTATTGGAAAATTTCCTAAGTTAGGAGATATCTAGGGATTATTTAAAGGTTATTAGAACTAACTTAAGATTACATAAGAACTTTTAAGGTTAGGTGATGCCTATGAGGTTACTTTTGGAGCTATTTAAAAGATATTTAAGAGTTATTTAAAAGCTACCTAGGAGATAATTAATAAAGATTGCATAGGGGCCTACCTAAATGAAGGCATACATAGTTGTCATTTCCAAGGTTATTTAGGTGAAGGGCTACCTTGGCTGTTAGGGGTATGGCCTATTTAGGTGTATAGGGGTTACCAAAATTTTATTCCAAAATCGAAATCCAAACCTTTAATCTTTATCCTTGTTCTTAAACCTCAAAACCAAAAATACAATCCAAATTTTATTTTCAACCTTGTGCAAAAAGTAAACCACGACCGTTGCTATCAACCCATAAGCTTCGTTTGATGGGTGGTGACTACATAAAAGGGAGCACATTTCACTTACTTTTGTTTTTCCATTTCTCACTTGTAGAGGGGTTTTTTAATTTGGAGTTCATGGCTTCATCTTTGTGCCATGGTTTTAACTCTATGAAAAATATAATTTTAACTCCTTATCCATTTTATATTTATATATGTTAAATTATAATTATACAAATGTTTGCTAATTAATTAATAGTTAGTCTATCAATTCCTACTTAGTTAGGTAACTATTTTAGTTATTAGCAAAAATCATTTAATTTATATAAAGAAATGAGTTTGAATCTTTTGTATTCTTGTTCATTTTTAATAACATGCATGAGAGTTTGTCTTGTTATTTTTTGAAATTGAATATATCTATACATTGTGTTTAGTTTGAACATGCATGCATAAAAATAATGAGATTTTTGTGTAAATGTTTTGTAGAAGTGCATATTTTGTTTATCAATAAATGAGTTTAACAAGGGTGTGGGCTAGTTAATGGATTTTGGTGTAGGAGTTTCAAATGTGCTCCCCATTATGTGAACAACATGAAGGTTGTTTAAAACTTTGATGAATTTTCGTTTTTGTCAAACTTTGATGAGTTGATATTACTAATGGTACCCACCATTATGTGCCCCATATAATCTACAACTGAACAACACATTGAAATCTTGAGTTTAAAGTTTTGGTTTTAAGATTTTGATTTGGGTTTGGATTTAAGGATTTGCAATTAAAGTTTGGATTAAGGATTTGGTTTCAAGGTTTGGGTTTGGGGGTTTGGATTATAGCTTTGGTGATTTGGAGTTAGGATTACAATTTTAGTTTTAGGATTAAAGTTAAGGTTGTAGTTTTAAGTGTTAAGATTAGGGTTTTAGTTTGAGGGGGGTTAGATTTAACATTCGAAGTAGGGTTTGAGGATTAAGGTTTTAATTTTCAGGTTTTTTTTTATAGGGTTTTAGTTTTAAAGGTGAAGGTTGGGGTTTCATTTTTAGGGGTTTGGGTTAAAGTTTTGGTTTTAAAGTTTCAAATTACAATATGGGTATATATATGATCACCACATTCGACCAAGGTGTCTTTCAAAATTGATAAAATAGTGCCTTTTGTAAATCATTTTGTACATGAAACATGACACTGTTTGCATTTATGATGCATTTTTTATGGAATTGGTTGAATAATCTTGTTTGTGATAATGCCATCTTTAAAGCATTTTACATCAATGACGTAATTGGGGATCAATTTTGGTGGCCCACAATATAAGAATAAATTGTGTTGGGCATCACCATATTATAATTCTAGGGTTGCATTGGGCTCATTGATGGCATGTTCATCAAGATCTGTAAACCTTATAATGATGTGGCCCACAAAGTTTGGTTTAATGGGCACAAGACAATCTATTCAATGAACAACATTGTGGTTATTGATGTGTACATAATGTAGGTGGAATGGCAGATTGGTGGATTGAAAAGGAAATGGAAACAATTGATGAAAATGTTTGATTCCAAAAAACTTAAGTACATAGTTTTGTTTAAAACCACAACTATATTTACGAACATTTCACATAGATGTTAAATGGACTTCAGATTTGAAATTATAGGTGAACAAATGCCCAATCTTACTAACCATGGATGGGATGGAGATTTCTAATTTTACAAGTTAAAAATCTCTTAATTAGTTTTTTCTTCGAATTCATCATCACTTATAACTCTTCCTAAGAATATTGAAGTTATTACTTTTGACCTTATTCATTTTGTCAACATTAATTTGCATGTGTGCCCACATTATATCTAAACATTGTTTTGAATCCATTTCCATAGTGCATGCCATATGTTCAATGCTTTCATGACTAATGTTGCAAATATTTTATGTTTGTACTAGAAGAAAATTGGGTTTTTGTAACCAATTAGTTTGTGACTACTTGTAACTATTTGTCAGTTATGACTATCATTGGTTATTTTTGCAACTATGTTTTGCATTTGGTTATGCTCGCAACTACACTACAATTAATTTGTGATTAATGCTTTTAAAATTCTTCCATTGGACAACTTTTAACATGGTTTTCATCCAAGAAGAACTATCTATGTCCGATTAGTTTTAAATGTGGCCAAATGATTTCCAACCTTATGTGTATTCAAATTGTATTATGCATACTCCAAGGTGTCTAAATCTACAATGTTGTATTAAGTGTATTCGATTCATTATTATATAGGTGCATGTTAGGAAGTACATGTGTATGCGGCAAATTATGTATAATGGTTCCTGTTTTTTTACAAAAATAATAATTGATTTAATAACTAACATCTATATTATTATTAGTATTATTTATGATTAATATTTAATATTTATTAATTAGATAATAATATGGTATAATCAATAATTTAAAAAATTGAATACACATTTTTATTTATCTATTAATAGGGGAAAAAATGGTAAAGTATACCAAAAAAATAAATGTCTCCATTTTTATCTTGTATCATGCACATAACTGTAATAAAGTAACATTGAAATGGATGGAAGTATGATAGAATACCCTTGGTGCCCTTTATTACATTTGTAAGAATTTATTTCAAAAGATTAAAAACAAATAGATTTTAAAAGTAGGTAAAAAGTATCCCTATTTACTGCAAGGTAAATTTGTGATTTGAAAATCTTTAACACATCTAATCCAATGAGACATATTGATACTAGGCAAGGATATTAAGATAATTGTATTCTTAAGGTCCCCATAAAAAAATTATTCTACTTTTTATTTGTTAAAACCTACTTACCATGTACTTTACAAAAGTTCATAATGTAAAAAGTAGATGAAAAGTAGATTACAAAATCTATTTGTATTTTAAAAATCTATTTTCAACCTACTTTTATAATGTGAAGTTTGAAAGTTAAAGCACAATAGTGAAGAACTATTTTATTTTTTATTATTCAAGTAAAAATATTCCACATACAAATTGTTTATGATGAATTTTGTTGTTATTATCTTTCTACTTGTCAAGTAGATTGCCAAGGATATTTAGTTGTCTACTTTACCATGCTTTTGCCCAAAATTTTAAAAATAGTTGATTACATAACTAAAAATTACTGTGGAATTAGTCTATTAGTTTTTAAAATATTGAATTAGGTAGTTTATGAATTAATTAATTAATGAATAACTAGGTTTTTCATTAGTTAATTAGTTAGCTAATTAGTTAGTCACATATTTACTTAATTATATAATCTATTTAACAATAGATCAAGGAAGAATGAGAACCATAAATGAATCACTTTTGAATGCAGTGCAAAATACAACAACTATATATTATCTATCTATGAACGAAGGTAGTTTTTTTTGTTTTGTATTGTAGTTATGAGAATCACCAAACCGGGATGCGTTAGATTGTGTTCTTGGTGTCTTTGGAAAGCTCTCGATGAGGAAGGGTGCATGGGCTTGGTTCCATGATGTTTGGACTTGCGATGCAATTTTTTTTTGAATATTGAATGATTTTTTTCACTGAAAATTAAATTAAATCATAGCTGAAATTTTCAGAAGAATTGGATTGTGTCTTTGGTGTTGTTGGGAAGATCTTGATGAGCAGAATTTAATGGAATTTATTTGGTAAGATTTGGATTCAGAATGTGGGAGATATTGATCTTTAAGTGATTTCTATGGCTGAAAATTCAAATAAATTTCAAAAAACCAGGTTTTGGAAGGAAAAATAAGTGGAGAACGTGATAACACTTGAAGTCTTACCATTCAATTCAAGCATGATTTCCTTTCATATTTGGCTGTTCAAAAAATTGATACATACATTGCAAAACAATGTTGAGTTTCCCTATTTTGTAATGGGTTTACACTTGGGCCAATGGCACAGGCCACACTAGTGAGGATGGACTAAGAATAGACAGGGATCAGATCTGGATTTGCCAAGAATCATGTTCATATACATTGTGCAATGAGACCTAAGCCCAATGTTGTTTCATCAATCCAACTCCATTTCTTTCAATTGGCTCCTTTTTATTGATAATAATGAATTCTTTAACAATGTTTCAATAATGCTTCAATAACATGTTTCTGATAAGTTTTCAAAAAAAAAACCCTATTACTTACCCTACCTAGGAAATATAATGAATAGTTTTCAAAGTAAGTATTTGAGGACCAACCCTTATGCATACGTGACAATTAATACTTGAAAAATAATTAAGTATATTGAAGAATGGGGGGTATTACTTTGATATTGATAACGAATGAATCATGTTTCAAAAATCTAATAACGTATCCAACCAATTGTGACCCCAAGAGAAAACCAATGAACATTGGTATAAACCATAGACTGCTTACCTAATATTCATCTATTTTCCAAGCTATATAATAGGTGAATATTCACATAATGTTGTCTTGGTGGGTGCTGGTTCATTCTAGCCCAAGTCACCAAGGTTCTACCTTGGTTAGAACCTTGGTAATTTGTCCTCATGTAAACCTCCACTCTAGGTAGGTAATTATTTATATAAGTGGGTAAGAATAGTATGTAAGTGGGTATGGAATATAAATGGTTACTATGTAGTTAGTTAAGTACTAAGTATGTTAGGCGCTTGGTGACTTATAAGTTGGTAGATACATGTGGATGCAAAGCTCATGGTTGACCACCATGAGTTAGTTATGGGACACAAATACAATGAAAAAAATATTTCTTGTCTACATAGGGTTGCTTCCTTCTTCTTCTTGGGTTTCTCCATCTGAAAATCAGAGTTTTTATTTTTCTCGTTGTTTTTGGGTGCAATTTCTGTTGTATGGACTGTGGAGTATTATTTGTGATTATGCCAAAACAAGATCTCTTGTCAATTGATGAAAAGTTTGTAGAAAACTGTTTAGACAAAACTCTTGGAAACCAATGAAAAACTGTTGCAAAGCTTTTAAAAGTGTGTCAAAATGTGACCTAATTTTCTCCAAATTTTGGAATCATTTGCGATCATCTCAAATAAGATTTCCCATAAAAGGGTCTTTTTAAATTTTTTTTTAATTGTTGAATTTTTAAAAACTAAAGTGTACGAAAATGTGACATAAGAAAGTTATCCATAAAGTATTATTCAAATTCAGCCTCACTTTGATCCGGAGTGTCCCACTTATCCTCCCTTTTTGAGCTATTCAGAAAGTGCAGCAACAAGATAAGCATAAGATAAAGTCCTCAAAAGATAACCACACTACGGTTTACCTTCATGACCATAGACTAGGATTACCGAATAAGGGCTACCTAGTAGGGGTTAACAAGTTTAGGTAGACTTAACTTCTTACTTGTGAACTACCTATCTACTTACCCATAGGCTACTTACCCACCTATCTACCTAGGGGTTACCTATCTACTTACCCAAGAATTAATCAGCTACCTATTTACCCATAGGTCACCTATCTAGTTACCCATGGGTCACTTATTCACCTAAGGAACTATTTAGGCCTCTTTATCTAATGACTTTCTGAGTTAGGGGCTCCTTATAAAATTATATTGGGGTTATTTTTGAGTTACCTAAGGGGTTATTTTTGGCTATTTTATGACTACCTAGAAGATAATTTAAGTTCCTATCTAAGGACTTCCTAAGTTAAGGGATATTTGTGGGGTTCTATATGAGGCTATCTTGGGGCTACTTAAAGATTATTTAAGAAACTACCTAAAAACTTTCCATGTTAAGGGTGCTATTTAGGGGTTATGTAAATATTATTTTGGGGCAATTTAAGGGTCAATTTGCTACCAAAGGGGTATTTAGAAAATTAGACATAAAAACTTCTTAAGTTAGAGCATACCTAATGGACTATTAGGAGATTATCGAAGGATTTCCTAAGTTAGGAGATATCCAGGGATTTTTAGGGTTATTAGAACTAGCTTAAGATTACATAAGAACTTTTTAAGTTAGGTGATGCCTATGAGGCTACTTTTGGAGCTATTTAGAAGATACTTAAGAATTATTTAAAAGCTACCTAGGAGATAATTAATAAAGATTGCATAGGGGCCTACCTAAATGAAGGCATACATAGTTGTCATTTTCGAGGTTACTTAGGTGAAGAGATACCTTGGGTGCTACATAGGGCCTATTTAGGTGTATAGGGGTTACCACAATTTTATTTCAAAATCCAAACCTTTTATCTTTATCCATGTTCTTAAACATCAAAATAAAAAATACAATCCAAATTTTATCTTTAACCTTGGGCAAAAAGGTAAACCATGACCCTTGCTATCGGAGGGGTTTTTTAGTTTGGAGATCATGGCTTCATCTTTGTGCCATGGTTTTAATTTTATCAGAAATATAATTTTAACTCCTTGTCCATTTTATATTTATATATGTTAAATTATAATTTATATGAATGTTCACTAATTAATTATTAGTTAGTATATCAATTCCTACTTAGTTAGGTAACTATTTTAGTTATTAGCAAAAATCATTTAATATCTATAAGGAGATAAGTTTGAATCGTTTGTATTCTTGTTCATTTTTAATAACATGCATGAAAGTTTGTTTTGTTATTTTTTGAATTTGAATCTACACATTGTGTTTAGTTTGAACATGCATGCATAAGAATAATGAGATTTTTGTGTACATGTTTTGTAAAATTGTACATTTTGTTTATCAATAAATGAGTTCAACAAGGGTGTGGGCTAGTTAATGGATTTCGATGTAGGAGTTTCAAATGCACTCCCTATTACATGAACAATACAAAGGTTTTTTAAAACTTTGATCAATTTCACTTTTGTCAAACTTGATGAGGTGATATTACTAATGGTACCCACCATTATGTGCCACATATAATCCACAAGTGAACAAGACATTGAAATCTTGAATTTAAAGTTTTGGTTTTAGGATTTTGATTTGGGTTTGGATTTTTGGATTTGAAATTAAAGTTTGAATTAAGGATTTGGTTTTAAGGTTTGGGTTTGGGGGTTTGGATTATAGCTTTGGTGATTTGGAGTTAGGATTACAATTTTAGTTTTAGGATTAAAGTTAGGGTTGTAGTTTGAAGTGTTGAGATTAGGGTTTTAGTTTTAGGGAGGTTAGATTTAGCATTCAAAGTAGGGTTTGAGGATTAAGGTCTTAGTTTTACGGTTTGTGTTTAGGGTTTTACTTTTAAAGGTAAAGGTTAGGGTTTTAATTTTAAGGGTTTGGGTTTAAATTTTGGTTTTAAAGTTTCAAATTACAATATGGGTTTATATGTGATCACCACATTTGAACAAGGTGTTTTTCAAAATTGATAAAATAGTGTTTTTTGTAGTTCACTTTTGTACATGAAACATGACAATGTTTGCATTTATGATGCATTTTTTATGGAATTGGTTGAACAATCTCGTTTGTGATAATGCCATCCTTAAAACATATTTCATCAATGATGTAGTTGGGGATCAATTCTAATGGCCCACAATATAAGAATAAATTGTGTTGGGCATCACCATATTATAATTCCAGGGTTGCATTGGGTTCATTGATGGCACGTTCATCAAGATCCATAAACCTTATGGGTGTAGTCACAATCAAACGAACCAAAAGCATGTTGGGCAACCGCCAAAACTTTATAAAAATTGTAAAATTGTTAGATATATTTTTGTGGTGCCACTTTAATGCCATGTTAATCATGGAATGTAGTGCTAAATGACTAATATGAACATTGAAGAATTCAAAAAAAATATTCAAAAAAAATATTTTGGGTTTTGGTTTTAATAAAAGACCTTTGAACTTGAAAAATAATTGCATAAAAAATAATCAATTTTACAAATTATTAAATTGAAGACTATCTTTATAAAGGAATTTTGATGAAAAAAAACTTGAGATGATATTAATTGATTATCCACATTAAAAAAAAACTCACAATTTGAAAGTTGTGAAATTTAAAATTTTTAAAAATTAAAAATCTATTGAACATAATTTCAAAAATCCTTTACCACATGTAAATGGGGTGTAATGTACATGACATCTAAAACAAAGTTGTAGTTTATGAGGTAAAAAAATGTTAAATAACTAAAATATTTTCATAAAATTTGAAATTAAGATAATTTTTCAAAAAAAACACATAATTTGGTAAAATCTATACACTTTTTAAAAATTCTTAGTTATTCATGAAAAGTTAATACAAAAAATGTGATGTATTGAAAAAATTATATGTATTTTTAATAACATATTGCAAAAGATTTCATCCCACAAGTCCTTTCTATGATAAAGTGAAAATGACCAAAAAAATATTGTAGTCTTTCAGTCCTTCATCATCATTGACTCATTTGATGTGATTGCATTTTTACAATGATGTGGCCCACAAAGTTTGGTTTAACAGGCACAAGATAATCTATTCAATGAACAACATTGTGGTTGTTGATGTGTACATAATGTAAGCGGAGTGTTGGATTGTTGGATTGAAAAGGAAATGGAGACAATTGATGAAAAGGTTTCATTCCAAAAAACTTAAGTACATAGCTTTGTTTAGAACCACAATTATCTTTATAAACATTTTGCATAGATGTTAAATGGACTTCAAATTTGAAATTATAGGCAAACAAATGCCCAATCTTACTAACCATGGATGGGATGGAGATTTCTAATTTTACAGGTTTAAAATCTTTTAATTAATTTTTGCTTTGAACTCATCCTCATTTATAACTTTTCCTAAGAGTATTAAAGTGACTACTTTTGACCTTATTCATTTTGCCAACAGTAATTTGCATGTGTGCCCACATTAGAACTAAACCTTGTTTTGAATCCACCGCCATAGTGCATGCCATATGTTCTATTTGTATTTTTAAAAATCTGCTTTTAACTTACTTTTATAATGTGAAGTTTGAAAGTTAATGCACAATAGTGAAGAACTATTTTGTTTTTGATCATTCAAATAAAAATATTCCACATACAAATGGTTTATGATGGATTTTGTTGTTATTTTCTTTCTACTTGTTAAGTAGATTGCCAAGGATATTTAGTTGTCTACTTTACCATGTTTTTGCCCAATATTTTAAATAATTAATCAATATATGATTATGTAACTAAAAATTACTATGTGTAATTAGTCTATTATTTTTTTAAATATTGAATTAGGTAGTTTATTAAATAATTAATTAATGAATAACTAGGTTTTTCATTAGTTAATTAGTAAGCTAGTTAGTTAGTCACATACTTATTTAATTATATAATTTTTTAAAAAAGGATTAAAGATGTGTAATAAGCCTTCTAGTTGTAAGTAGTTTGCAACTAAACTCTTTAATTAGAATATAGTTTACAATTAAGTTGCAAATTCAAATTCTATCCCATAAATTTTGTCTTCGGTTTTCATCTTGAAAAGTATATAAATAAGGTTCTTTTCTTACATTTTCATATTAAATAACATGGGCCATATGGGACGAGTCAATTAAAAAGGCTTAACCCAAAATTTTCAAAAACAATTTATGTACCTACCCCTTACTTACCTTAATTCCCTAACCAACCTATCAAACTAACTACTTGCTTATCTACCTACCTAAATATATATCTAGGATTCTAACCTAGGTAGGTAGGTAGGTGCCTAGTCTAAATAAATAGGTAGGTAGATCCTTTTTACTTACCTATTTTGTTCGGCCTACATACATATTCACCTACTTACGTAAATTGATTTTGGACAAATTTAACATGGCAAATTTTGATTTGCCACATGTCACAATCAAAAAAATTCCAAACATATAAATTAACATCTTAGATTATTTCAAATTTATGTTTAAGATATTTAAAATAAATAATAGATGGGACATGTGGCAACACATCATTTGTTCTCATTGTTCACCAAAATAGTTGCAAATTTTTAGTTGTAAATGACAATACATATATGGCCAATCAAAGGATGAAGGTGTATTTTGTTAAGTTTTTCTTACATCCAAAGTTCATTATCATTTGCGACCAATGTCATATGCAACTTTTCCAACACCACTAATGGGATGTTAGTCACAAATGTCATTTGCAATTAAAAACTAATTGCAAAGACTAGGCATAAATTGCCGCTTTTGTTCTAGTGGTCTTAGACTTCTCCACTAACATGGACATAGATTTGGGGTTTAGGTTATGCTAGGCCCATGTGATGAAAGGTCCAAATCCACAAAGAATGTAGTAGTATATGCAATAGTAGATGTAAGAATAAATGGGATTAATGGTACCATCAATTAAACTTAGCAATGTTTCAAAACATTATTGGTAAGCATTAAATTGTGCAATTCCTAAACTAAAACTTCTTACCACGAAATTTACACTTCAATCTTTACATCTAAAATATTACAGAAAGAAATATAGACGATATATATTTCTATTATAATAATAATCCTATTATTTCAAATGCACAATTATTATAAGGATGCAACAAAATTCATATTATTCTTCATTGCTTAAAACAAAATGAACATAAATTAGTTTAAACACAAAATCCAAAGCAAAATCCAAAACAATTTTTCATGTTTGAATTCTTCTTCTTCTTCTCTTCTACTTTGAAATCATATCCCTAGTAATGATCTCCTTGTCATATTCTCTTCATGAACATTTTCATGGAAGAAAATTAATTCAAATATTCCCTCCAAAAGTATAATTCAAATCCTTTCTTTTGTTCTAATAAGTCCAAAACTACAATGCAAGTCCTCACCAACCCTTAACATTACCCTCCTTTACTTTGGATTCCCTCTTCAAAATCTTGAAAATATAAAGCACAAAATTGAACCTACTAATATAATTACTAAGGTTTATAAAGTACTTAATGTTTCATTATAGATTCATGCATTGAACCTTGAATTATCTAATCTTTTACTATTGAGTTAGGTTGTTGTCATTGAACCTCCCCCTTGAATGGTGTATGGCCATTATCCTCCCCTTTAGTACAAAAACTTATGGTACAAATGCTGTCACAAAATCTATAAATATTATAGTTGCTGATATTGTCACATGATATGTAAAATCTAATTGTATAAACAATGAATGTGTTGATTGTTGTATGTGACTTTGATCTATGATAATAAACAAATTTGCTAAAAGCTTTTCCTATTATTGTGCTACTTCATCTATTCCCTAGGCCATCTTCATTATGCTTCCACCTTTCATTTCTTCATGTTTATTGTTGTTTCTACTTTCATTTTTACAACCTTTCCACTTGGACTTGTTAATTCTACTTCAAATTTAAGACTATTTGTTTTATATTATGCAATTTGTGGTGGGGACTCATATAATAAATTGGGGAATGCCTCCTCATGCACCTTCATAACTATTGTTAAATCTCGCTCTAGATTTTGTAAAATTTGTTACTATTATTTAATTACAATATGATATCATTTAGTGTTGTGTGTAGTCAATGTAACACACTAAGGTGCACTCCCATCAACATGTGTTTTCAACTTTTCATATTTATCATCCTAATGTTTCAATTTTAACTATAACATTTCTTTTTCCACCCTAACCTATTTTAAATCTACATGTAGTTCCAAATTACATTTCTTTTAATTTTCATTGAAAAAATCCATATGTACCTTATGAATGTAGTCACATTAATAGGAGTCACAATAAATGTAATGCATGTTTAATTTTTCATGTTTAGAAGTGATAATTTAATTTGGTGTTGAAAGTATAAGATTTTTTTATATATTAAAGTTCATAATATATCATTGGAACATGTGAATTATTTTGAGAAATATTTGATGAATAAAAAGCTTTCAAAAGCATTCATTAAGCACTATAATGTGTGTTTTTTAAGCTATAAATAGACTTCAAAACTTTTGAAAATTACATATATTTTGAAATTTTAAAAATAAACCTTGATATAATAATAATAATAAAATTTAAATAATTTTTAAAAATATTTAAAATATATATTCTTCCAAAAGTAGTCCTTTAAATAAGCAAGTGTGGTTCATGTTATCTCATTTGCACCCTTATTGAATTGTTGATATTTTAAAACTAACTTCTTCTTCTGCTAAATTTTTTGCGTTGGTTCAATTGTTATTTTAAACCTTATATTTATTTAAATGTAATCTAATATTCCATTGTTAACTACAACTTATTAGCTTCAAAATATTGATATTGTAATTTTAACCTTAACATTTCCAACATCATAACATACTATGCCAATTCATGGAACAACCTTTTAATGGTGTTTCACCTCTTGTCCAATATAATAATGAACTTGATGTTCTTGGAGCGTGAAACAATGAATTGGCATCCTTAGAATGTTCCTTTAATGATTGTCCAATGCTTTTATAAGCTTGGAATTCAAGACCTCCTACACAAAAACCTATAGAAAAACCTAGCATATTTTCTTATGGTGTCACAAGTGCAAGTTTAAGATTCACTTATTGTTTTGGTATTATTGTTGTTGAATGTGTTGGTGAACATGGTTGTTCAAGATTCTATGGTTGGAATCACATATTGATCCCATTCCTTCTTTGCATGTACTTCCTCCCTTTGCATTATTAGACTATGTTTCTACTATTGGAGAACATGACCTTTTTGCTTGTGTGTGATGCAAATTTCTACGAATGGTAAATGTGTTAGAGGTGGAGGTGGTTGTTCCATAGCTCCATGCATCCTTGTCCTTTTACACTTGAACCTTTTCGTCCTCCTCATATTAAGCTCCTATTTTTAGTTTACTCATCTACCACCTCCTCTCCATCTATGAATTTTCCTTAGGAGACACTAGAAGACCTTAGTGGTTTTTTGGACTTCTACAATATGTCCTTTAACTTTATTGCATTTTGTGGCTTAACAACAAATGATTTTTATGGCTAAGACCTTGTTGCTATAGTTGGTCCCTCATATTGTTCCTCAAGGAACCAAGGGTGCATCAATACTTCAATGACAAGTGCAAAATGACACATGTTTTTTCTAGCATTGGATTTGCCCTTTTTTCTCAATCATCTTGGCCTTTGGTCATCTATCAAGTTCCTTGAGTAAAAAACCATCACAAACTTACCAAAATTCATAAATTTGTAAAAAAATTACATAAATTCTATGTTATGGTTAATATGAATGAAATTCGTACATATTCAATATTTAAATATTTAAATGGATGAAACATTTTTTTCAATGACATATGTGAATGTGAATGTTTAATACACAAACAACGCATAATTTTATGCAAAATTATAACACGATAATTGCATGAATTTAATTAAAATATAAATCATGTACATTGCCATCTATTTCTTTCCTTCATTTTGTCCCTTTGCCATTTTTTCTTATTTTTTTGCCTTTCTATGTATATTCCTCTCCTACCGTAATCCCTCATTCTCCATGTTTGTCCCTATTTTCAAATCTATATCTCTTGTAGTCCTATCCTTGCATCCTACTAAACTCTTTTCAAACTTATCTATGATATTACCTATGACCACCAAAACCTATCAGTAGTTGAAATAGATCAGATCTTACCATAATGTTATCAATAGCAATTTTATGAATTTCAAAAATGTATCAACTCAACATGAAAATTATATTATATCTAGTTACTAGATTAGGATAAATTTTTGTTAACAAAATTGATAAAAGTATTCAAATCTAAATTACCTACTTAAAAGTAGATCAACTAAGAGGAATGGGGACCATAAATGGATCACCTTTGAGTGTAGTGCAAAATACAATAACTAAAAATTATGGGGATGGACTAAGAATGGATAGGATCAGATCAGGACTAGAAATGGACTAGCCAAGGATGTAAATTTCATTTGGTCTCACATTTTGAGGAATGTTTAGCAGTTGTTTTTACTTTGTCAGGACTCAGGTTGTGAGTTCCAGATCCAGAGAATCATCAGTTCCAGTTATTTGAAAAAAATCAGAAGAGACGACCGGTTGATTCTGGTTGTTTCAAAAAAACCTTAAAGGACCTGTGGTCTTTATGAAAGAAGAGCAAAGAACAGATGGTTCTATGGCTGCTTATTTCATTTTCTGTTTCTACTAACAGCCCAACATTCTTGGACTTTCGGCTTGCCATAAAGGAGAGAGCCATTAGGTCTGTCATGATGATCTTTAGTTATCAAGCTTCAGTGGGTGTTGAATGCTGGAACCTTAAACCACAAGCCATTCACTAACTAACTTATTGTTGATTCAAAACTTTCCCTTTCAACTACAATGGAAGACAAGCTTTTGATGTGATCAACTCCAACAGTAGTTTACATGTTGAGAATCTGCAACTGTGCCCATTCACTCAACTTGAAGGCTACCTAACATGACTAACTTAATGCTAAATTTGTTGAAAACTGAGAAGAAGCCGGATTCAGATTGATGGGATAAACTTGAGTCAAATTGGGATAGTAAAGACCAAAATTTCGCTCTGAAGTTGCTCCTGGCTTAAGATCCTCGTTGAACAAGGCAAAAATGTAGGTGTCAATTTCGACGCCAGGTCGAAGGGGGGTTCCCAAAGGCTGTGCAACAGTAACATGCCTGACTAAATTGTTGTTGTAGATCTCAGCATTTGCCACACTAGCACCAATTTCATCCGGGTCACCTTGTGAAGGCCACCCACTCTCGGTGAGGATCAATGGGATGTTATTGAAATTCAAAGCCTTCATTGCATAGATGGTAGTATCAAGCATGGCATCTATCAAGGATGAATAGTGAAGCCCTGAATTCGAATCCGTGATCCCAACAGCACCAGGCTCAATCAAGGCATAGTTGAGTGCAATGTTCTGGCCCCCGTCATTACGATAAGCGATGTAGGGATATGCATTGATCATGAAAGGAGATTGGGTGGAGCTCAAAAAACTCAAAAGAGGAGCCATGATGGATGTTGCGATGTTAGGTTGAAAAACGCCGGCTGAGGGTGGGAATGAATTAGCTGTCAATACCCCGAGTGAATGTGGCGTTGAGACTTTGATGTTGGTATCCAAGCTATAAAAGCGGAGAGCTGAGTAGATTTGCTGCATGGCTGGCACAAGTGATGGCCAGATTGACGAGTCGCCACTGAGAACCTGATTATAAGAAACAAAGAGTTGCAAAACGTCATCAGAGTTCATACCCTAATTTAGAGCAGGATCACTAGATGCTTATATGCCTAGTTGCATATCAATTGAACTCGAAAGGGTTGTTATAGTTGCTTAAACAGTTGCATACTTTTAATTTTTTTCATGAAACCTCAAAATTGCCAAAGTTACAAATCTCTTCTTTTTTTTCCCACAGAAATCCAAAATTGTCAAGTTAAGAATCTCGTGTTATTAAAAACAAAATTCCAGAGAATCCCAAGATTGCCAAGTTATGAATCCAGTATTTTCGTTTTGTTACAGAGATAGTTGATTATGTACCTCATTTCCGACCACAATGTAAGTGATTTGTGTGGCAGGGAAGAAATTCTTGACATTGGTCTGGACCCAAGTGAGAGCGGCAGAAGGACTGCTTGCGAGAGAAACGATTTCATCATTTGGGACAGCAATGATGACGGAAATACCCGTGTTTGCAAACGCACTGAGCACCGTCGGATTCGTATCATAAATCTTCACGTTCTTGATGCCAAGTGTCTGCACCAGGTTTGCCACCACCGTCGGCTGCGGCAAGTTATCCGCCACAAGACCATAGTTCACTCCGATCGCTCCTTCCACTGCATGGTATGTACAAATCCTTTGTGTTACAGAAGACCTTCCACTCAACCCATCAGAAAAGAACTCACCATATTCATCACAAAAAAAACTCACAATTTTCATCAGAAACTGATCTCAAGCATCCAACAACATGTACATACCGACTGTGCAATGGAAGCACACGAGGAGGTGCCAAAGCACCAAACCTCCAATGCAATTCTTCAGCATCAAAGAGACTAGTGAATATGAAGAAGATCCAAATGTCCAGCAGCTTCCACTACTACTGCTGCTTCTCCTCGCCATGAGTACTACAACTTCACTGGCAAAACAGCTTGACTCTAGAAACTTATTATTATCAGAGCACAAAGAATTCTCACAACCCAATGAATTCTCAAAATATTTATATCAAGCACACATCTGCAGGTCTCCTGCAAAACCCATCTCCTTGAATTTCTTGTTGTCGTGCTTAGACTTTGTGAGGCACATTTTAAAAGGGTCGTCGGCATTCTTCCCTGACAAGTTTGCCTGCTTTTTTGTCTCTGGCTTGTATCTTTGTTTACCGCATTTTGCTACGATCTGACGCATCAACAAGGCATCCCAAAAAAGGAAGCTATTACGTGGATTGACTACACTGCACTGATGATCATGCGTGAGTTGAGCGGCATTTTTCGTTTCATGTGCCGAAGATGTCGCCTTCTTTCTCCTTCCTTGTGGCGCCAGTCAACCAGCACGCCGTCAGTACTGTGCGCCATGCAGGATGGTAAGTCGTCAGCGAACAATTTTCTGTTAGCTTCCAGTTCTCTACCTAACAGCAGGCCTCTATCAGTATTTACCACATGCAGTGTGCACTGTTTAGTTTCTCCCCCATCCCCACCCATGACCCTGAAAAGAAATACTGTAAAAGTGAGAGACTATTGAACTCTTACCACCTGGGCCAATCATTGTAGTTAACCAATGAGAAAGAGTGATTTATCTTGACGAGAAAGAGTCATTTTCTACTACTAGCTCTCTACCAGGGCCGTGGTGACAGGAGCATTTTTCCCGGTCCCCAAGCAGTTTCACAATGTTTTTCTACAAATCTTCATCCAAAAGTAGTGTACATGGCATTTTCCTGCTGCCGTCAGGGTATGCTCTAACCATGATGGTTGCTGAGCTCACAGGCTTGTTTCACCTGCTTCCTAACAATTCACAGTTTCTACCTATTAATAACTCAACTGTGGGTTGTTACCAGTAGATACGTCAGAAAAAACCCCCGCCATGGCGCCCCTCCTTGTGCTCTTTGTACCATTGGAAAGCTCTCAATGAGTAGGGGAGCAGCAAGGTAGTAGTTCAATAGCATTTAGGCTCATAGTGCAAAGGTTATTGAATGTTGAACATTTCTTTCAAAGAAAATTCAATAAAATAAATAAATAAATAACTTTCAGAAATTGGGGCCCACTCTTGATACTGTTGGAAAGCTCTAAATGAGTAGAATTCAATGGAGCTGATTTTGCAATTTTTAGACCTAATTTTGAGTAATTCCTATCCCTGAAAAATTAATCAGAAATATTATTATTATTATTATTT
>Ga0209611_10002985_pt1 | contig 29627 bp, 27 predicted proteins | sample S1TSphgellanicum_3_FD_187693 | JGI IMG/M metagenome (GOLD analysis project Ga0209611, IMG submission 187693) | Host-associated microbial communities from peat moss isolated from Minnesota, USA - S1T2_Fc - Sphagnum magellanicum MG (SPAdes) (version 2) | ecosystem: Host-associated > Plants > Peat...
ACTCCCGGGCTTCCTCTTGGCTTAACTCCCGGGCTTTCCTTTGGCCCGCACCCTTGCAATTCCCTTTTGCCTTGGTCGCGAGCCCAAAGCTAGGGTTGCGACAAAATACAAAAGGTAGCGAATGAAGAAGTGGGCAGAATTGAATGAGGAAAGGAGGAAATGGAGATATGACAATATTGATATCACAATGAGACAAAAACCAAGTAGTCGTTATAGGAGCAATTGGAATATTTAAATTAAAAAATGTTCTAAGAACCAAAGGACTTTTAGTAATGGCTAAAACAATTTGTTGTATGTGACCATTGGAAATGATTTTAACCTTTTTCTGCTAACCATTAGAAACGGTTAGAACAATTTTAACAATTTTAGTTGGAACGGCTTTTTGTAATCAAACCTAAGTAACAATCATTTCCTAACAATTTCTGGTAATGATTTTTTAACCAATTCTTGGTAACATTGTGTTCGTAATTAGTTTTTCATGACCGATTTTTGCCAACAATTATTGGTAATTGTTTATTTGTTGTCGGCACCTAGTTCATCAAACTTGGTGGTGTTGGATTCTTCATTTTTGATGTACACATCTTGTTTTCCTTTAAGGTGCAAGGGAGAAACTATCACCAATTTCCCTTCTCTAATTTCCATTCTTCCCATGTTCATTTCTAACTTTTCCAGGTACATGGCATGTACTACATAGCACCCATACTAGTTTTTCCAACATTAATTTTCACTATTCTTTGTCTCATTTACTGTTTTCTTGCATCCTCATTCAAGTGAAAAATCATCTTTGCTAATCCCATCATCCAATGGTGTGGAGTGAATCACTCCTAACATGTTTGGTTTCGGGTCTATGTAGTGTGTAACTGAATATTTGGTTTTGGGGGAGTTGTAATTGGATCCTTATTTAGTTTTAATTCCATGGCAAAACATTTTTTTAGTGAAGTAATATTTGGATGTCCCGTTTCCAGTTGTTTTTTCGAAGTAATCTGAACCTCAGTTAGTTTTGATTCCTTGTTGAATAATTGTACTTGTGGAGTTATAACCGGATTACCATCTACTTTCAATTGTTTATCATCCTCCACTTTTGGTTGGTTGTCTTCATTCCATTTTTGTTGTTCATCGAAATCTCCCCCCCTTGTACCCATGGTCCCTGACTTCAAAAAACCTCAAAGAATTGGTAGGGCTTGAACTTCTTCACATTTACAAGAATAAGGTAAGGATCTAATTTGTTTACCTCAACCAACAAAACGGTGTTGTTGGGAAGACAATACTGGATTCGGTACAAATTGAACCACTGTCGTTTGAATTTTCCAATGTGATTTTCTCTAAACTTTGAAAACCACAAGACATCATCATCGAGTTCAAAGGATTTTTGTTTATAATGTTTGTGGGCCCATTTTGCCAAGTTTGATTGTCGTTTTGTGGTTGTTTTCAGCATCAACCTAACAAATTTCCTCCAACCTTTTTATGTCAACAATTTAGCTAAATAGAACAAGTACCTGGGTGTTCCCCTATGGGTAGTGGAACTTATATGTTTAAACAAAAAGTGCATAGTCAAGGTTTGAATGGCGTCATTGATAAAGTGCACACCTTGATCGTTAACCAAGGTGAGTGGGTAGCTGAATCATGTAAAAATAAATTTGTACATGAATTTTACTATGACTATTGTAATGTTTGTCCACAACGATTTGGCCTCCACCCACTTGGGAGCATAATTGGTTGCCACCAAAACATAGCGATTACGAATATAATGACCTTTTTGTTTAATGTGGCTTATGAAATTAATACCCCATTTTGTGAAAGGCTTAATAGGGAGCATTGTGATCAATTTAGTCAAACCAATGTAGACCAAATTGGTCATCCACTAGCAATTGTCATAGGATCTACAATGGTCCATAACATCCTTATGAAAAATTGACAATTATTATTTAGCAATTTTTGGATTGTGATGTCTATCAAAAAATGACCTCCACCTACCCCTTCGTGAATTTCCCGAAAGATTACTGGAATTTCTTCTTGGTGTAAGCACTATTGAAAAATCCAATCTTGGCGTTGTTTGTACAAATTGTTTTATTACAACACATAAGGTAAAGCCCTTAAAATCAATTTTTGTTTTTGTTCTAGTGTGTACAGAATTAAAATTTATTTTATTTGTAGGTAATTATGAATTTCCTACAACTAAACTAGTTGGAGTAGGAACAAAGGGGCATCAGTGATTTGATCTAGCATTCCACTTGGTTTCTTGGATGTCGATAATCGAAAGAAGGCATCCGTAACTAAGTGTGATTTTTCGGGTTTATACACCACCCAAAAATTGTATTCAAGAAACATCAGGAGCCATTGAATTATTCGACCATAAACTTGGGGTTTCTTGACCAAGTAAAGGAGGGCCATATGGTCTACATAAAAAACAAACTTGTTACTGAGTAGGTAATGGTGATATTTGCGAAGAGCATACACCGTCATCAGAGCTTCCTTTTCAATTGTTCTTTCTCCATTGTTCAACAATTGAAATGTGTACACAATTGGTTGGTCGCATTTTCCAATTGGGATTTGAACCAACATAGTGCCAACCGCTAAATTTGACAAGTTTGTGTGGACGTGAAATTCCAAATCCCATTAGGATCGGTGCATCTACATAATGTTGCTTGATTGCCTCCCATGCCTATTGACATTTGGGAGTCCATTGACAAACTTAGGTTTTTCACAACAATTTTGTAATCAGGGCCATGATGAAATCAAATTTCCAAATGAAACAACAATAAAACTGAACCATGTTGTTGAAAACTTGAATGTCTTTGGGGGTTTTTGGTTCTAGCATGTTAACAATGGCTGCAATTTTTTAAAGATCTAGTAGCTTCCCTCCCTTAGACAAAATGTAACCAAGTATGATATCGAAAAACACTAGAAACATACATTTTTCCGAGTTGAGGCTAATACTGAACTTTCAACATTTGTCAAAACATAATCGAAGTTTAAACATATGTGTTTTCAAATCACTGAAAATGTTAAAATCATCCGAAAACAACTTCATGAACACAACAAGATATTTTTTGAAAACCATTTTGATAGCTTGTTGGTAGGTTGGTGGCGCATTCTTTAATTCAAAGGGCATGACTAACCACACAAAAATGCCCCATTTGGTGATGAAGGTTATTTTGTATCAATCTTCTGGTGCTATCATGATCTAAGGGTAACTTTAAAATCCGTCCAAAAATGAATATATTTCATGTCTAACTACCATATCTAGACCTCCTTTGTAAATGGCAGAGGATCGAATCTTTTATTTATGGCTACATTTAATTTTTGGAAATCGACATAAATGTGCAGCTTTCCATTTTTTTGGGAACCATCATAATGGGTGGAAATAAAAAAAAAATTTCCACCAAAGAAATGAAACCTATAGTCAAAAGCTTGTCTAGATCTTGTTTAACCACAACTCATAATTGGGATTCAACCAATATCGGCTTTAATGGGAAGGCGATATTGTTATATATAGTTCAATCTAATGTTGAACAATGTGAGGAGTCATTCCTTTGAAATCCTTGTAGGACCATGCGAAAAGACATCCTTGTATTCTCGAAACAAAGAATCCACTTCTGCAACTATCAAAAGGTCCAAATTAGTGTTGAGCTTCACTAGCTACAACTTAATAGCAATGCCCAAATTCAAATATCATATTTGGACATCTTCTTGTAATGTCCACCTTGCAATTTTCAAATCCTACACCTTTAAGTGGGTGGGAATTTCATATATGGGAATTTTCTTTAGGGTATGAAGGAAATCAAACATTAATTCCTCTAAATCAATTTTTGGAATTATGTAAAACACTAATGTGTTTCGTTTCTGTAGGGTAATTGCTCCAATGGTGAACAATTTTGGTTTTGCCTATAGAAGAATTTCCTCCTCCTCATATGTGATGCCATTGGCAAAATCATATTAAAGAAAAACTTTTAATTGCTTGGTATGACCATCCAAGTGTTTTATTACTAGAATTGTTTGAATCATTCCATTGCCTTTTATGGTCATTAGGTTTTTCCCCAATCATGAATCACCTTAACATTCTTAAGCCAAGGTCGACCAAGGAGCATGAAATAACTACCATCCAACATATTGTTCTGCATAACGGTGAAAGTTGCAATGTATGGAATTCCATGTATATGTATTTTTAAATTGCGAATGATTCCAATCGGCTTTGTTAAACTTTGATTTGCCATTCGAAACATATAAGGAACGGGTTTGGGGGAAGGCAATCCCAACCATTTTTGTAAATCCTCTATGATAATGTTGGCACTAGAACCTTCATCTAGTAACACATCATCCACCAGATTTCGCTTTACATGTACTTGGATAACTCCCATGTGAAAGTCGATAGCAATTGAAGCCATTACCAAAATCGATGGTAAAGAGGGGACCAATTTTTGTTCCGAAAAGAATTTAAAGAAAACCTATTGCTTTAAATCTGATGTAAGTTGAAAGAGTTGCTTGAAGGTCAACGTATGTTTATCTTCAAGTAATTGATCTCTAATAGCCTGTTGAATTGCAACTAATTCCTTCGCGACTCCCAATGTGTCAGTCCAATTTTTGAACTGGGATTGGCTTGTATGGCATCTTTCATCTCCTGGCACTTGTTCGTTCTTGTAGGTAGTTTTTTAATGGTCTCCAATGTTGGAAGTTATAATGGTGGTTCCTCCTTTTGCAATTGTTTGATAACATCCTCAAATGATTTTTGAAATTATTCTTCTTCTTGCTAGTTTGCAACAATTTTGTTTTGCTTCATCTCCTTTTCCTTGAATGCGTTGGCTTCAAAAACTTGACTTTGGGTAATTATAACCAACACCATCTTCATTACTACATTCTCCTTTTTTGGTTCGAAGTTTGCCTTCTTGTTTTTGAACATCTCCAAGAATGCCTTCCAATGCAAGGAATCAAAAATCTTATGATTCGAACCATCACAAATGAAACAAGAGTACTGAATGGTAGTATTATCGGTTTTGTTACTCCAATTTCCTTTACATGGATTTCTGGTTGTCTTCAACTAAACAAAAACTTCATTCACCTCTATTTCATTTTTCTCCTTCAATAGTTATTCAGGTTTTATAGGTTCCAGTGGTAGCATTATTTGGTATGACTTGAGTTATTGCATTGATCGCATGTTAATTCACTTTTCTTGGAATCTTTGGTTTTTTAAAATTTTGGTGGAAGTTTCAATAATTTCCAATACTCATTTGCATCACCCATGGTCTCTTTGCATGTCATCGCAACTTCATTGTGGAAAAACAAAATATCTTGTTTCATCCATGTAATGGCTTCCTGCAAATAAGGTACTAATTTAGTTTGGAAAAATGTCATAAGTAAATTGTCATATGCCTTATGGTTTAAATAGTTTGTTAGTTTTAGTATATGTTCATAGTATACCTCCACTTTTTCATCCATTATTTGTTTGATGACTCTCAAAGCCATATACACTTGTTTGTTTGTTTACGATTTCCAGTAACACTTACAAAAAGTAACCTCCAGTTCAGCAAATGTGCCTCCTGGGTGAAATAACATGAAATTTTCCCCCCATTCCAAAATTGCATCCCTCAAGGTGAAGCAAAATAAGTTAAATATGTTCAAATCATTCCTTTTCCCATTAGAATAGATGGCCTTTCGAAACACCTAAACATGGGCATTAAAGTTGGTTCATGCATTATAAATGGGGTAAGGAAATGATTTTTGGTTGGTTGGTGCCATTGGAGGCAAATTGGGTGCCATCGAATACTAAAAATGGTACCATGTCATCCACGATGGGCCTATTTAACGTCCCCCTATGAGTGTGGTCATTGTTGGAGTCGGTCATTTTGGAGGTTTTCCTCCACCCCCTATCGATCCAATGCCCATTCTCAGCTTTTCTGAATTAGAAGGTTGTCATGGCCATCGTTCACATTCCATGGTTGAATGATTGGATTTGTTGGGTTGTCCTTTGCTGGAAGGTCCAAAAGGTTTGCCACTTGTATTTGGTGGGCTTCCATTACTAGCTCTGACCATGGTCGTTACAAGTGTGGCCACATTATCTCCTAACGTCATACTTGACCAACCCCATCCTAATGGTACACTTGGCCTTCCCCCCTGATAAGGTTATCCCATCATGGGCTAGTAAGCCTATTGCATGGAAGCTAGTGCTACAAAAAAACCATAGCCATGTAGGGGAGGAAATGAATTTTTTGTGGGATTTGGAAATCCTGAAAATTCACCCTTATTTCCTAGATACCCAAGTGTGAACTAGAATTTCCAGGTACAATAGTTGGGTAATTAGGGATTGTAATTATGGGAGGATTTCCTGGAGGAAATGTGGTTAACAAAATTGGTTGAACTTCAACTCAACTAGATTTATAGGGATAGTTGGTTAACAAATGCCTCAACCCATGACAGAATGAACACACATGAAGGGAAAATTCTAGATTGAAAACAAAAGTTAACAGATTTATGGGTGAAACTCATTACCATTTGTAAGACTCATTCTTGACAAACAACCATTACGATTATCTTCTAAGGTGTTTCTCTCTTGAAGGTGCCTTAACTCTTCCCAACGCTCTCGGGTTTGACTCAAATTGGTCTCCAGAGTGACAAAGCTTGGTAGCATTCCTTCATGGTACAAAAAGCTATATTTTTAATAAGATCCCAAATGGGTCCCCAAGAAACTCCTTATTGTAACATAATGGGCATTAATTTTAAAAAGCCCCCCCCCATCAATCCCAATAATTGAACTACTCCAATGTTCAATTATGTTATGAAATGCAATGATAATGTTGTCATCCACTCTAGATAGATCCAGTTCAAAATCGATTGGCCATTTCTTGCATTTTCTTACAAAACATCATCAAACTTCTTCTACATATTTTTCGTCATAACAATTGATATAATACACCCAAACAAAAGATGCCAAATGGTATTTTATATTTCTTTTTATTTTGTTGTACTAAAACAAAAATGCTTAAGGGAAAACAAACAACAAAACATTTAATGAAAAATAGAAAACAATAATCATAGTGAGATCAAACCAAAAAAACTAATGTTAAATAAAATCAAATAACTTTATCCTTATGTCAAACTTAAAGGTACGAAAGTAGATATTTTGGTTTTGTATTTATGGAATGGTCGCCAAATGTTAAGACTACCTAGTAAATAATCAAGTTTGGAGGTGAATGAAACATAAATTTAATAAATTTTCGTTTGGTGGGCGATCTTAAAAATCACCAAATACTACTACCTATAAATCAAATAGATTTATGGAATAATGTAGTTTTTAGTAGGGAACACACCTTACCAAATTTAAAGTAGGAATAGACACCTACAACAACCTTGGATGTCAAAAACTTAAACATAAAACTTAGGTGGTAGAAAAAAATTAACATTCAAAAAAGACACCCATTGAATAAATACACTTGGAGACATAAAACCTCATGGAAAAGTACAACTCTAGCAAAAAACATTAGTTATTTAAGAAGAAGGTAAAAAGTTCAAAAGTTTTGAACTTCTTCCACATTTAAGTTTGAAAAAATTCGTACAATGTTCTTCTTGGAAAGATTGTTCAAAAACTAAATTCCTCCCAAATATATACATTCCAAATCCTATTAAAAAAATCCTAACTACCAATCCAACTGATCATTTCTAGATTTTCAATTAAAAAATAAACATCTCTAAATTAAGTTTTGATTAAGAGAACTTCCAATTTTAGTTACTTAAATTCGATTTTGATTATGATGACTTTCAGTTTCGGTTCCATAATTCCGATTTTGGTTACATAATTCAATTAAGATTTTTCTAGATTTGGTTATACATAGTTGGTTTCGGTTATAAAAATGTTTTTCATTCCAATAGTTGGTCTTTTTGACTGGGGTTTTTTTATTAGGGTTTTTTTTATTGAACCATCGTGACAATAATATATTTTGGGCAATAACTAGAAAATGTATATTATTTAAATTATTTTATTTAAAATTAATATGAGAATATTAATTAATCAATTAATTAATTACCTTAACTACCCTACTTTACCCTACCTTAACCTATTTACCTACTTAATTAATAAACCTATTAATTAATGCCAAAAATTATTTATTTATTTACCTACCAACCTTATGTCTTAAGTCTAGGCTAGGCCATCTAATTTAGCCATTTAGGCTAAACCAAACCACTTAGGTTAAGCCATGCCCCTTACGCTACACCAAATAATCTAGGCTAGGGGGTCTAGTAGGCTTTGTAACCTACACTAGGAGGTTTAATAAGCTTTACAACCTAGGCTATTTAATTAAGTCACTTAAATAACCAAGGTAATCTAAGTTGCAAGTGTGGGGACTTGAATTCCTCACTTCCACATTGAGGAGTCAAGCTTTTAACCATTGCACTACCACCCCATAAGGTGATTTTTTTGGACAACATGTTGTAATAAACATGATTTTGGACTAACATATTATAATCAACTTGCATGAATTTTTTTCAACATATTACACTAAATGAATTTGAATTCTTTTACACTACTTACATAAATATGTAAGTTATAGGTACGTTAACCTAGGTAGGTAGGAGGTACCTATTATTAAATCCATGTATTTAAGTAACATGTAGGTTAGTATAGTCTATTAAGCTTTATAGGTACCTACTAAGTTTATGCTTATAATTACTAACGCCTATGGTATTTAGTAGGTTATGTAAGTACTTACTATCCTATAATTAATAGATTTAGCTTAGGCATATTAGGTAGGTAGTCGAGCCTATTAAATAAGTTTAAGGTTAAATTACCTACCTAATATTAGGCTATGATATCTACTTAGTAGCTTAGGTGGCTCAGGTAAAGTTACATACTTACCTAAATAGCTTAGGTTAGGTTACATACCTACCTAGGTAGCTTATGTTAGGCTATGTACTTACTTAGGTAGCCTAAATTAAACTACATACCTACCTAATAAACCGAAGTTAGGCTACTTACTTTATAGGCCTAGGTGGCCTAAACTAAGTTACATACATACTTAGTAGGCTTAAATGGCTTAAGTTAAACTACTTACCTTGTAGGCCTAAGTGGCTGTGCTATGTAATTAATTACCAGGTAGATTTCAATAAGTTACCTTGTACTTAATAGGCTTAGGTGGCCTAAACTATTTACCTAACTAATAAGATACGTTACTTACTTACTAGGCCTAGGTGGCCTCTGTTATTTACCTACTAGGGTTAGGCTATGTACCTATAATAGGCCTAGGCTAGTAGGTTACACACATGGCTAATAAATTTACCTATTAAAGCTAGGTCACCTAAAATACCCACTTCAAAAGTTTACACTACCTAGTTATAGGTTATTTAGTAGTCTTAGGCTACGTCCTAGGTAACCTACTAGATAAGTTTAAGTTAGGCTACCTATCTAGGCTATTAATTGGGTTATTATTCAACAAATAACCTACTAGCTTATTAATTATGCTAGATTAGATTGATAGTTTAGGTTTAGCCTAACTTATTAGTTATGTTAGGTTAGGTAAGTAGCCTAGGCTTAACAAGTAGGCTAAGCCATCAAATGGGTATAGTTCATTTGATTAAGCGTCAAATCATAATGGTCAATTTGACTAAGGGTCAAATTAGGATGGTTAATTTGACTAAACCCTATCCATTCAATATGGCCAATTTGATTAAACCATGGCCATTTTGATGGATATTTGTCCATTTTGACCAAATTTTTAACTTGACACTTGGTCAAAAATGTTATTTTAATCAAATGTACTAGTCAAATGTAACATGTGTTTTTCATGTCCCAAACCATTAGTCAAAATGGACATACCTTTTGGTTAACGTGGACACTTCGAACAAATTGGCCTTATGAAAAATTGCATTTTCTTGTAATGTTAAATCCTATTTCACTTTTAGTTAATTCTTGGTCACTTTTATTTAACTTTTAATTCACTTCTAGTCATTTTTAATTAACTTTCGGTTCACTTTTAATTGAATTTTAATACACTTTTAATTCATTTCTAATTAACTCATAATTTAATTTACACGTGTACACATAAATGCACATGGGCCACATGTAGGTTGGAAGTTTTTTTAACTTGAGCTAGGCACCCAATATGTATAAATAAAATTAAAATTCCCAATTATTTTTAGTTTGTTCAACACTAGTTTTGGGTACATTTCTTATCATAGCCTTATTATGTTTTTGTTTATTCTTTAAAATAAAATTTTATTAAATTTTTATTTGACACATGTTGTGTTTTTGTTTGTTTGAAATAGTTATGCCTTTGTTTTTATTTGGGTTTAGAAAATCTTGTGAATTTGGTTTTTTTTGTGCCCATGACAATAATAGTATGTGTCCAACCCAAATTTTTTTACCTTTTGACATTTAAAAAAAAATCCATGTAATGGGTGAAATCATGGTCAAAGGAGCCAAGGGTGCCAAAGTAAAAATCTTTTTCCCAAGATTGCACATGACACATGTCATTTTGCATTGGTTTATAACCTAAAATTTTGTATTTCAGACACCCCACTTAATATTGCATTTTAAATATAAATATATTTTGACTAAAAATTGATTTTATATCATGTATATTATGCATTCATGCCTTCTATTACATATATATATGCACAACTTTTTTTAAAGCCACATTTTCACAATTCAAAAATTTCAGGGTCAAAAACACTTTTGAGCCAAATGTTTTCAAATGGGTTATAAAAAAAAAATTCATTGGTTCAATTCCTTTTGCCCTTTTAGTTATCAATGTTAAAATCCTCTTTAATTTTCAAAATGGATGGTGCACATTTGGTTTAAAAAAAAGATGTTTGAAAAAAAACAAAAATTATCCACTTTTGAAGTTTGAACGCTTTGAACATACAAAAACTTTTTTGATTTGTGTCAAACTTTGAGCGTGTAATCTTTGCAATTAATGAAAAATAATCCCCAAAAAATTATGATAATCCAAACTATTATGTTTCCTTTGTGATCTTTCAAACATACAAAAATGTAATTTTAAAGAGTGTTCACTCATTTGCATGGCTCCTTTGATTATGATTTTACCCTATTATGTTTTTACCAGAAAATTAGGCCTTTTGTGTACAAAAAAATGACACCTTGTGCAAAATATATATAAATAAATAAACTAGCTAGTTTTCGGTTAAACAACAAAGCAATAAACAATTCAATTAATACATTAAGAAATAACTTTGGATACCATGAACATTAGAACCAAGGAAATTCATTAAGGATTTTTTCATCATAATGCATTTTTCCTACCAAAAATCTTAGTAACACGGCAAGGCTTTCCCTTTGAAATTTGTGGAAGATTGAAAATTCTAATTTTCCTAAGCAAGTCATATTTACTTGGAGGTTTGTTGGAGGAGCTTCAATCTTTCTTAGAGATCTTATTACTTGTTAACATTGTCTTAAAAAAAGGAGCAAAAGTAATCCCTATTACTAATGGGATCAAGACGGAAATAAAATTAGTTCTTGATGTATTTGGGATCAAACAAAAAATAGAAGAGTTTAAAGAAGTAGGAATAATGCATAGTACGACAAATATGAATGGTATACCAAAATTAATGTAAGAATACATGGTAAAATATTGGAAATATATCTATTATCATCAATCCATCAATTAATAATATTCTTTCAATTGCCTCCAAGTTCTATGAAAAATAAGGGTCACATATTTCTTTTTCTTTCACCGCATCACACTAAATGAAATATATTCTCTTTGCTTGCACATCAACAACCAATGTCAATTTAGATTGGAATAAAATTATTAATTTTTATGAACTAATTATTTTTCTTAGGATGGAATCATATGCAATTGAACATTACCCATATTTAACACATTTTTTATTCTTTTGGTTTTCATATAAGAAACATTAGTATGCGTCACTTGTAAAACCTAAACAAATGCACCTTAGTGCTTGAAAGTTGGGACCAACAATAATAGGTTAATATGAATCCACTAATGCAAGAAGAGGCCCTACATGTTGTACCACAATGTCTTAGGGGTGGACTATTATAAGATTACCTTAAAACATGTTCTAGTGACCGAATTGGGTTTTAATTCAAAGTTATGAAGACCAAGAAAATAGTCTTAACCCACCATTCCAACAACATGAGAAAGGGGGTAGTCATAAATTGCAATGGCCATAACACAAGAGGAACAACCACCCCATCTTGCCATGATAATAACACACAATTTCATGAGGATTAATATAAGGCCTATTACAATTGCAAATGGTAAATGGATATATCAACAATTAAAAGATGATATGGACGTATTGCAAAGGGGACACACATCATTGACGATGGTTAACAAATATTTGAACATCCTTTTATCTTTTTTCTAAAATCACCTAAATGGTAGAACTAAAACAAGGAAAGTGGGCTTGTAAGGTGTGTTAATATAAGCAAAGGATGGGACAATAATCACTTGGATTTTGAACATGTAAAAGGTGACCTTATCCATCACTTTTCAAGAACTAAAATTGAAGATAGCTAAAGTTATTCAAACCAAACTCACACTTTTCCATAATTGTGTTTTAACAAGTAGTTATTGGTATTGGTTCAAATGATGACATCCATAAATCAACATATATCTTACAAAAGGGTTGAAAGTTTCAAGTGAAAAATGGCTAGCCAATTAAATATGCCATACCTTTTACTTCAACTTGGAAAAATTGTACACAACACAATTATTCACAAGCCACATATCTTCATTTAAAATTTAGATGAAATTGGAGTTCAAGTTGGTTAATAATTCAATGCATGGGATTTGGCTAGGTAAGGTTTGTGTGATGTTTACAATGACATATTCTCGAAGTCTTGAAAAAGGTTGCATGTCAATTGTGCTATTAATGTAATAGGAACAACTTTGTTTACCGTTCACATTTTCAAAGGTGAAAGGATGTGCCACCTACATAAAGTTATGTACATTAGAAACATATATGGCCATGTAGAAGAAAACTTGGATAACAACATACCTCTTCAACCAATAGTTGTTTTCTTTTAATATATTTGTACCTCAAAATATTTGTTAAAAAAATCATCATTTCTTGATTATAAATGGACATGGATCACAAGCAATGTTACCAAAAACGGAGAATGATGTTTTTTCAAAAATGGTAAAAATATGAAAAAAAAATGTCATTTTAAAAGGCAAAACAAAAATATGTCATGGTGTATGCTATAAAAAATACTCTCTTAAAATTTTAAAAATACAAGACCTCAAACAGAGTTCATTGTATCTTGCTTTATATTTATTCTTCATTTATCCATTCTGAAAAAGTTTCTTTAGATTCTGGATCAAAAAGTTTTTCTTTCAAACGTAAATTAGTAAATTTACAACTCTTTCAAAAGTCAACCTATTACATTTTTTGCTATGTATTCACTCAAATGTGCCCAAATTTCTTTTGCACGCCAATGCTATAATCACTTAACTTAGAACTTTAATTGCAAAGTTTTGTAATTTTAGAATTTTAGATCCATAAGAACTCCACCATGTATATGCAAGCATTTCCTTGGCCACCAAAAATGCTACAAGGTTTGCAAAAAGACCCTCCATATTCCTGTAATGAACAAATTATTTTTCAATGTTTGTTTAATCATGTACATTTGGAAAAAACTTTTCATAGATTTTTTGAAAAACCATCATGATTTATTTATCTTTTTCCTACCTTTTCCCTCGCCATTTTGGGTCTAAAACAATTCTTGCATAATGCATTGAACTATCCATAAAATACCATCAATCATTTATTATAATAACAATTTCTTTTTTCTTTTAAAATGTTAATCCATCCATTTCATTGATTTTTTCCATTAATTGATCATAATATTCGTAGAATTTTTTAGTTGTTGGATTTTAAGAATCAACAATGAGATTGAAAATTGGTTCAGTTACCTTCACAATTAAAATTAATAATTTCCAAAATTGATTGTTCAAAAATGCACATTCAACATCCTTTTTCTCATCTTAACACATCCATTTTTTCCATTTTGAACTCACAATCATTTGTTAAATTGGTGTTCACTAGAAGAAATCTTATCCTTTGCAACCAAGAAATCAATGATTAAACGTTCTAAACAATTAATAATTAACTATAATAATAGGATTTTTTTCAAATCCTACATGCAAAAAATTGTAGTTATATATTAATGGTGCATTTGACTAGTAAATGATGACATAATAACAAGAAGGATGCTGTTGTTTTTTCATTACAAGTTTTCATCCGTATGACATCCACAATTTATGACAAAATGATGTGGATGTCCAAAATATCATATGAAAATGTGATTAAGATAAAATCATTTCAAATATAACTAAAGAATGACTATGCAAATGACATGGACAAAATGATGTGTCATTACATACATAACGTGATCATAAAATTACTTTACAATGGTTTTAAAATGATTATTAATATAAGTTCACATGTAAGGAATTATGACATGTAGGGAATTGATTTCGATTAATATTATACATATAAGTAATATAAAAATTTGAATTATATAATTTTTGAATATACTTGATATATGATGTATTTAAAAATATTTTATCTGAGTAAAAAATAGAAATGTAAGATGTTGTAAATATATAATTTATTTTTAAATTAAACTTTTATCATCAACTTAAGTAAAATTTTATATTACACAATTATATTAAAACATATGTGTAAAATTATGTAAGATTTCAAAAAATTATTCAATATTCAATATTACTTATTATTTAAAATAAAAATAAAAATATGTAAATCAAATGTATAAATCAATTTAATATGAATAATATAATAATATAATAATAATATATAAATTGGATATTATAATTGATTTATGATCCATTTATAATTTATATGGATAAATTTTATGGACTCATATGTCTAAATTAAAATTTATTAATAAAATTATGATATATTGGAAGAATGTTTGTATAATATAAATTCATAAATCAAATGAAGGTTTAACATATGAAAGATATTTTTTAATTTTTTCTTGTACTATTGACAAAGGTTTTTTCAATTTACAAATCATATGTTTGACTTTTTTTTTCCCCAAATAATGGTCATTGAAATATTACTCAATAACAAAATTCAGATTTTTTCTTTTGAAATAATTCACATATATATAAATTTGTGTACATTATTGAAGGAAATTTAGGAATAAATTTTTCATTTGGACAATTTATCAATAAGATATGAATCATCAAATTTAAGGTTGTGTGTAATGTTTAAATGAAGTATGGTCTAAATAAAATAACCATTAGATTGTTTGCACAACAAGTGGGGTGGCTTGGTCATAAAGGACTTCAATTCCATTCTTGGGGCCCAAGGATCAAATTTCACAAATGACATTGTTACAATCAATGATGGATATTGATCGAATATTCCATACCTAATTAAATTACCTAGGTTAGGTGCCTACTTTAAGTAGATTAGGTGGTCTACTTAGGGTACCTTTTGGTCTCAACAATTTTAAGTTGTTTTCTTTACTTGAAAATTATTTAAACAATGCTTGGTTTTTATGATGATTTGTTATTAATTTTATATTAGTTCTAGCCTCATTTACAATTTTATGAACCTAGTCAATTTTTCCAATATCCTCCAAAACAAGATCAATGCCATGGGTCGTGCAGCCATTGTAAGTAATATAAGGATATCTATCCTTTAGGATTTGTCAAACACTTTTACATATTGTTGCATTATTAGTCATCACCTATACCACATTTTCATTTCACACTTTTTCAATCACTTCACAAATTATGTTGGCAATATAAATTGCCACTTTGTTTTTCTAGTTGTTTCAACTACTTGCAAAAAAAATCCCTTTATGGACAAACACATAAAATATTTAATAGTGGTTTGTTGTCAACACTAGTCCAACCATCACAAGTCTATACATCCAATTTCTTTCCAACTTTCTTTCACAACATCCAAATCTTCTGATCAGATCATTTTTCACTTTTTTTAACAATGTTGTTTTCAACTTTTCATAACTTGAAGGTAAATACCTAGGACTGTAATGTCCAACAATATATATCATTTGTTTGAAATGATTTAATTTGATGACATTGAAAGGAATCCCACATCCAAATTTTTTAAAATAATTATTTTATCCATTTCTTCACGAATTTGAACATTCCAAATTGTCTGCAATTTCGGTTGTGTTAAATCAATGACTTTACTTATAAATGTTTCCATTTTATGTTTGTCCAATTTTTTTTCTTCGAAGCTTTTGCAATCTACTCTTTCAACGGTTGTAAGGTCTCTTATGGAATGATTAAACATAATTCTATGTTATTTGAAGTGCCCAAAAAATGTTCTCTAATTCTTGTGATAGATGTTGCTTTAAATGTTTTTGCACAAAACTTACATTTCAGTTCCCAAGAACTCCCATATTTTGCAAGTGGATTTACACATTCAACAAATGTTCACTTTAGTGCTTTACAAGGAGGCCACATAATAGTTTGTTTTTTTTAAAACAGAAGAACAACTGCTGGGAATAGAAGAAGAATTATTGAAAGTTATTTTTACCAAACAACTTATAGCAAAGTTATATGTAAGAAAACTAGGCATGTTGGGAGTTGTTGCTATAAAAAATTATAATTATAACATGAAACACAAAAGAAGTGGAGGCCCAAGGCACACCATGTATTAGTGGCATGGAAATGCACTAGCAATTGCACAATAGATTATTAAAGTGTGGAGGCATGTTTATAGTAGAAGCATAATGTATCAAGGCATGCCACATGACAAATGCACTAAAAGGTGCATTTGTAGGTGTAGTTGAGTTTGAATGATGTAAAATTTAGGTTATGAAAACAACAAAAACATCATTGAGCCCAAGTCCCATAGGCCACCCGTTGTTTTGAAAATTATGTATAGTACTAATCCAAAGCAAGTTGGCTGATAAAACAAAGTTTAAAAAGAAATCAATTAACCCAAAAAAAAAAAAGTAATTTTCATTTCTAGTAAAAAGAAAAGAGATTTTTGTCTTTATATAGAAAAACCAAAAACAAAAAGGGAAAAATAACGAAATGAACAATAAGATTATGAAAAAAAATAATAGTGAAAGTGAAAGTTATAAAAAAATAAAAAAGAAAACAAAAAACACAACAATACAAAGTGCACTAAAAAAAAACTGACAATTTGATAGTCATCTATCTTTTTGGTCTAGTTGCCAATAATTAATTGTCTTCTTCCTCCAATCGCATGACTATCTTTTTGCACAATCAACTATCTTTTCACTCTAGTTGTAGGTCCTTTTATAGCTCTTTTTTTTGGCTCCAACCACAAGACCCCTTTTTGAAAATATGTTCAAAATGATATCAAACAATTGAAGCTTTGTTTTCTTGTCACAAAGGGGAAAAAAAACAAATACAAAAGTTGAAGTTGAAAAAAAATGAAAACTAATGCCAACACTTGATTAAACATTCTAGTAAATTGTTCAAAATGTAAGTAAAAAGCTTTCAAAATGATGTCTTGATTGATTCTTGCAATGAAGAAGAATATGCTTAGGTTTTAAAAAAAAACTTGAAAGTGATACCTCCTAAGAGATTGCCATGTGGTGTGTTTACAGATTGATGGATTACATCAATGTTACTAAATACCTTCTAAGTTGCGATTGTTGCCTTTTAGGTGGTAACTAAATTAGGATTTTTTTAAGGTCACATGTTTAATTTAAAATAATCATTTATTTGGTGATTTTCAAACAATGACTTTGAGTACACTTATAAAATGCGTACTTAAAAAGCTTGTAGAATGTTTTTGGTAACACTAATCACAAGTCACAATAAAAACATTTGAATAAGTAACTAAATTCATGTTAAACATGATAACCTTACCTTCCCATACTTCACATGCACTTTAGCTATTAGACATGACTTGCTTCAAACCATTCAATAAGGATTTTAGAAAGGAATGACATTTTGTAGTGACAAAAAAAATAAAAAATAAAAAATCAAACAAGGTTTCATCGATGGAATGGGTGGACAAGGCTTTGCAATAATTCCTAAGAAAACTTGAAGAATTGAAGGTTAAAGTAGGCAAAATCTAGTCATTGAATCTTGCTATCACGGTTGGAAAGTTTGGTTCAAGCAAGGTGTTCACTCTAAGTCGTAAGAGGAGAATCATGAAAATTCATACTAAAATGCAATAGATCAAGCCAACAACATTGAGGATGAAATTGACAATGCCATAGACTTATCGAATATTGCAAGGACTTTTCAAGCAATGCTTACAATAGCTCGTACCTTAGTTGAATGCCCCTCTTCACCCACACCTCAATCCTGCATACAAATGCCATGCAACACAACCATTGTAACAAGAAACCATGAATAGCATCAACTAGTGGGGAAGTTAGAGGATCTTGGGACATTTTTCTTTGCAACATTTGCTAGTAGTTCTTCCCGTGGTTTCTCTTCTTTCTTGATTCCGTATCTCCTTCTTGCCAGTGGCTTTAAACATCCATGGACCATGTTACTAGCTCAACAACTATGTTCGGATCTCTAGTGGGGTCCATCACAGCTACGCCTCCACCTACTTTGCTTCTTCCTATGTAACAAAATTTTCCGAAATCCTAGTTGCATACAAGAACTGATGTGCATCCATCATCAAGAAACAAACTTAAAAACTCTCACTAAAATCGTGTTGGTGCTGCCTGTGTGGGAGAGAGACTATGCAGTAAGTCTCAAGATCTTGATCGCAAATACGAATGAACCCACATGACCTTACCCATGTCCGATACTTACCCACCCTCGTAAGGATCATCCTCAAGCAGCCCAAAACGCAGAACTAGCCAAAGCTGAATCATATGGAATCCTGATGCCGTGGAAACAGTCACTAGCCAAAAAGGATATTCTTGTCACCTCGAATGAATCCAATGGGAGAAAAGAGCCCCAAACCCTAATTTGTCTTCACTTCAGGAAATTGTGTGTCCGTCGGTTTTGGTGGTGGGAGCTTTCGTTGCAGTTAATTTTTTTTTTCTTTCCTTTTCTGAACCGAGTTTTTTTTTGGGTTTCTGCGGCGAAAAAATTCTAACGAGGAAGGAGAACCTGAGATTTGGTGTTCGCACAGTCAGTACTACTGCCGTCTTGTGTTGGCGTGACTACCAGCAACATTGTTTCTTTGGAATCAGATTTTTTCTGAGGAGTTGTACTTTTCGGGAGGTTAACGTTGACGTTTTCTTTCCGGTTGCTTCAATTTGGTGACAACAGAAAGACGATCAGGTTCTTCGGTACAGGAGTGAAGGAAGGAATGTAGAAGTGTTGGCTGCTATTCATTTCAGTTTTTAAATTTCCAGGTAAGGAAAGGCTTTGCCATGCTCATTGTTTCTTGTTTGGTTGGAATTAGATTTCTCTTCTGTACGTAGCCATATAGTGTTCGATGGTGGAATGTGGGGTACGTTGGTTGCGGCAGCAGCACTCGTAGAAGGTTTGTTTGCTGTGTGTATATGTCCGCGTGGGGGGTGTGCACTCGAGCGCCATTTTGTCGATGCGCGTCCTATTTCCAAGTCTGTTGAAGGTCTTGTTGTGATTAACCCCTGTCGAGGTCAAGGAAACTTGTTAATCAGATGGCTGTTTGCAAACCCTAATTAGGGTTTGGTGCTCAGTTTTTGATACGTAAAGAGAGGAATGGTTTATGATTGTTCGATTTTTATTTTTTCCTATTCTGAGGGCGTTTTCGCTGCTGTAGTTGTGGAACTGCAGGAGGTGGTCTGGAAAAAGAATCTTGAGATGTCAAATAGGAACCGCATGCCTGTGCCCCATGTGCTCAATGCACGGTCTGTGACTCAGAATGGTCCCAACAATCTGCGTCCCTTAGCATATGGGCATCAAGTGCGACCACAGCTGGTTGGGGCACCTCCAGTGCTGTCAGGGCCTCCACCTGGAATGCTTGAACAGAAAATCTCAACCCAACACAGTGAGATTCAGAGGTTGTTGACAGAGAATCAGCGGCTTGCAGCCACTCATGTAGCACTCAGGCAAGAGCTTGCTGCTGCACAGCAAGAAGTCCAGCGGTTGCAGGCATTGGTTGCAGGCATTCAGGCTGAGAAGGATGGCCAGATGAGAGCACTGTTGGACAAGTCAGGAAAGCTGGAAGCAGACTTGCGAGCAGCTGAACCACTCAAAGCAGAGCTCCACCAAGCTCAGACTGATTGCCAGAAGCTGCATGTACATTCTCAAGAGCTTGCACAGCAGGTGCGCACTGTCTCACAAGAGCTGCAGCGGGCTCGTGTGGAGGCCCAGCAGGTTCCTTCCATGCGTGCAGAACTTGATACTCTTCGACAGGAGCTGCAGCGAGCCAGGTCAGATTTCATTCTTGTGCTGGTCATTGATTTACAAAATTGCTCTGCTGTTTCAATCTAATCACGAAGAGTTGTTTCTAAAATACCTTTGTTTGTCACCCAGTTTTGCTGTTTTGCTGCCTGGAGACTATGTCTCATGTCCTTGTGTAAAAAAGATTGGTCCTTCCAATTTGTTTGACACATTGCTATCCAAGTTCAGGGCATTAGAAACTAGAGAAACATTCACTGTTACAGCTCTATCTAAGATTTTCTTGTTTGTTTATCCTGGATTGTGGGCAGAGCGGCCTTTGAGCTGGAGAAGAAGGCAAATTCTGAGCAGTTGGAGCAGAGGCAGGCAATGGAGAAGAATTTGGTCAGCATGGCTAGAGATCTGGAGAAACTCCGTGCAGAACATACAAATGCTGAAAATAGAGCACATCACAATTCAGGTACTTGTGTAGATGCCACTAATGTAGCAAATGATAGTGCATAACAGGCAGTAATCTAAATGGAGATTTGATGTCACTGGCTGGTGTTTGATGCATCATTTGTTAGGTAGAATCTGGACTCTAGGTCTGTGATTTAACCAAGAGTAGGGAGAGTATTTTACATTGGTGTTACTCATTTGTGAATAGTGTACTGGTTATGAATGCCAGCTGTTGCATCATACAATGGAGGATATCCTGTCCAGGATGGAACTTATGGTACCATGTCACAGCAAGGTTATGGTGATGGCTATAGCATGCATTCCCAGGTATATCTATCCCATCCATCATTTGATTGTTTTTTGATCCAATAGCTGTTTCTTATTCTTCGAGCTTGGTGGTTTGGGAAGTGCCAACAAACTGGAGATATGGGTCTAGAACCACTCTGAGGTTCCCATTGAGAGTGGCAGTAAGGCATTTGCTTGCTTGATTCTTGAACATGAAGCTCATCCTTCTGCATGGTATGCAAGTGTCATTATGGGCTTGTGTCTGCTGAGTCAGGTGTGTAATGTCTATGGTCTATTTGCATACATATCCTTGTGATTGTGTAGATGTAGCACCATGACTATGGGGATTTTGTATGAATACTTCATGGATCCATGAGCTTAAAGCCACAAGAAAGATACCCATTAGTATCAGGAGAAGGGTATGTGTCCATAGCCCCCATAACTGAATGCTGTAGAGATTCTTCAGTAGGAGGTCAGCTTATCAGTATTAAGAAACAGCTTTGACAGATGAATTGGCCTCCTTATGGATGAGTGATACATGGCTAGGTAAACATTGCTGAAGACCTCAAAAAGCCCTGAGGTCTTCAGGGGGGGTTCTTGGCTGCCCCAAATGGAGAGTTTGTCCAAGAATAAAGCTTTTGATTAGCTATGCCTCTTTAGTGCTAGCTGACATCATGACTGAGTGCTTCCAGTTTCTCCATAAAATTGGCATGCATTAATTGTCTGCTCTAAGTTATGATCAAATTTTCATAAACAGATCTATGCCCAGAGTGAAGGAAGTCTAGGGGGAATTATGGCAGCTGTTCACTGTCCTTCACCATGAAGGTAAAAGGTTTGATAACAAGGTTATGATGCCTGTTTGGCCAGAACTGACACATTGGTGACCTTCATTTTGTGGAGTTTTCTCTGCGATGTCATTTAATGGGTTTTGGGCTGCTCCAAATGGAGGCCTGCCCAAGTGCCAATCCATTGACAGTCCACATGCCAATTGGATATGAATATATTGGTTCCCATATCTTAACAAGCTGCTGAGCATCCAGTTAGTTATTCTAACGAAATGGGTAACTACTGTGGACATACTGTGGTATAAAGGGCATGTATCATAACTTGCCTTGAAACTCCTACCCTACCCTAAAATGCCTGTCAAGCAATTGCTTAGCTTTTATCATGAAGGCTGTATCATTCTCTATTCTCTAAAAGGAGGATGTCTTGAAGGTTTGATCTATGTATGGATGTTCTTTTGTATGAAATCTCATGAAAGCAAGGTGGGTTGGATGTAATCTGTCTTGAGGACAAACAATGTTAGGAAGCAGGTCAGTGTCCCGCTTTGTCCTGTGCTCAAAGATAATGTTGAATTTTTTGGACTTATCATAAACAACTTGTGATATTGTTACCAGGAAGCAGTTCCTACAGGCAACAGCCTCCAGCAGGGTGCAAATCCAGGTGAATCAGACTTAAATAAATCACATGCGGAAGCCAACAAGTATATGACGGTGCAAGATGGGAATAGTACTTATCATTCTGCCAATGGAAACTTAGTGCAAGATGCAAATCTATACAGACCACCTGACTGGAAACCTGCAGAGGAGTGGGCTATGCACAAGGCACCAGATGGTAAACCCTTCTATCACAACCAGTTAACAGGAGCAACACAATGGGAAAAGCCAACATCCTTGGATTCTCAACATTATGTACAGGTGGCTCTTACATCTCTTATGCTGTTTCTTGAGATGAATTGATTTACTGTGCATAAATCCTTCTAGACATATTGAAATTTCTGCTATCCTTGATTCTGTGGGTGTTCCTCAGACTTCACCATCCATTAGCTCTCTGCCTGGTCTTTGTCTTTCTGATAAATTTCCATATCTTTATGTGTTCTGAATTTGTAGATTTAAGATTTCCAAGAAAATTCTGAATGTAAGATTTGGGGTTATCTATATTGAAGCTGCCCTGAAGATGTGGTTTGTAAGTCACTGTCAAACATGTTGCTTCAGTGGGCAATTGGACAAGTGAGATACTGTCACTATTGTTCAAATTATGAACTTTTTATCTTCTAGTTCATGACAAACTGGTTCTTTATTTTTTTTGTTGCCCAGTCTCTTGTGTTTTGTTCTCACATGGTCCAGTGCAAGGTCATCTTACCGTTGAATTTGAGTTAGCTAGTGGTTGTATGGAGAGTTTTCAATATATATAAGGATATATGTCGATCCTGATGATTTTATCTGCCTCATGTTGAATCAGCAAGAACAAACTTTGTCATTGTCCACCCTTGCAATTTGGGATCCTGATAATATGGGTTGTGAAGATTTTTTGCTTTGTTTATGATTATACGTTTTTTCGCAAATTGATTGGCACATCTGTTTAACCTTCCCCCTAATACCATATACCTTGTCCATAATCCATACTGTCCTTACAATAGCAAACATATAATAGGACTGTCCATAGTATCAGCAAACAGGGTAGAGGTCCCTTTCAAGAATGATGAAGCTTGGATGTTCATGGTTGCAGGCTGCACAGGTCCCAGGGCAAGTCCTGGAGGGGGGTCATGTTCCTAGTGTTCAACCTAACAATCAAACCCAACAGGAGGTTTCTGTTGCACAGATGCAGCAAGGAGGAACACCAGCCCAGCAACAGCAGTTGACACAATATGCTCAACCTGTGCAAAATGCTGCACAGCATGCAGCAAGCTATACAGCTCATCCAGGACCTCAGATGCAGCAGGCTGGGCTATATGTTCAGCATCCTGGAGTATACATGCCTCATCCAGGAATGTACATGCAGTCTGGGTCACACCTGCAGCAACCTGGAGTCTACATGCAGCAACCATTGACACAAACACCACCAGTTGCTGGTCAGATTCAGCAGCCTGGAGTCCCTCTCGTAGCACCAATTCCAGCTCCACTTGGTACTCAAATGCAACCACCCATCCTTCCATTGCAAGGGCAAGCTCTGCAATCCACACCTTCCACCCAGTTGCCCCAAGTTGTTCACTCCCCCTTGAATTATGCAATGCCAGGGGTGATGGCACATCAGGTTCCAACACAGGCAAGAGGTCAGGTGCAGCATATCACACAGCCATCACAATTGCCTCCATTAATGCCAACTCCTGTTGGGCAGCAACCAATGCAGCAGTCTTCCTTGTCTCAACCTAATCAAATCTCTTCATCTAGACCTGGAGCTTACTCCTCTCAATCTCCACAACGACAGCAGCCAAACTTGCAGCAATCACAGGCCCACCCCCGTACACCAGCACAGGCTGCTACATCACAACCACAGTCACTACCTCAAGGACCCTCTCAGCCCTCACACACTCCACATGGTACAAGCTCCACACCTTCAGTCTCACCCATCCTGTATTTCATCCTGTTCTGGTTGCTTCTTGGGCCATGCTTGGACATTACAAATCTTTTTTTCTGCTATGTTTATCTTCATTTCTGGAAGCAGTGCAGTATCTCAACTCCACATTACGCAAAAGCAGTGCAGATTCTGCTTCTACCCAGTCTTTCTCTGTACTGCATTCTATGTTGCATCATTTTAGAAATTGAATGTCAGTCATTTACCAGTTCTCTTGTGCGGGTCTAAAGCCTGAAGGTTCACATCATGGGATCAGATTGTGCTGGTTTTGAAATGTTATGCTTGGGGTTGCTTTACTGGTGGGGGCAGTTTCTGCACCCCCTCTGATCCATCCAAGACCACAGATTTCTGAGACTCCTACTCCTGTTAAATCGGCTCCCCTACTTCCTCTCACTGCAACCAGTGGGCCTCAAGGTGACTGCCAATACCTGTTATGAGATCTACTCAAGATTAGTAAGATTGGTTTGGTTTCTTTGCAGACTGTTGAATTCAAAAAATTAATTGTTTCAGTTCTTCTTTCAAGTTTGTGAGGATTTACTGTCCTCACTGCTCTGCAAGTAGGACCTGCTAAGGACACTTACTGTGTTCTTATTATTGTCCCATAGTAGCTGCTAATGAATTGGCTGGACTGTTGAACAGGGGCCAATTTGTTTGTATTTGGCATTCCGGAAGACATGGGTGACAAGAAACTTGCAGATTTATTTTCTCCTTATGGTTCAGTTGTTTATGCCAAGGTTGGGGTGGAGAAGGATACAGGAAGGAATCGTACTTATGGTAAGTCTTCTGATATCTGGTTATCTTTTTGCTTTACTCTTGTCCACATACTATTGTGATCAAACTCTTTCCAGAGGCTGTAGTTATTTTTTCTGCTCATCTGTCATTCATGACTTTGCTCAGCTAAAGGTTATTTTCAGAGTATCTGATGACTGTGTAGTCCAGTCACTGGTCACACTGTGGTTTGGTCAATGGCAAAGCCTTGAGTGTGACATACTGTAGGCACAACCTCTGGTCAGCAGATAGTATCAAGAAGTGGAGAAGCAGAAAGCTGATAAAGTGTGAGAGTTTCAGTCCTGTATAGAGAAGTTGAAGATGTCCTGCAGGAGACATCTTAACTGCATGAGTTCATTTTTTAATTTCTTGAGGTTGAATTTGGGGGTATGAGAGTTTTGCTTGCTTAGTACTTTCTACCCAGCTCAAAGAAACTTTTACCATTACTTCTTAAGTAATGGGTGGTGGCATTGGCTTCTTGTTGTTGATGGGAAGAGTGCTTGGATATTTGTGGATTGTGGTGGTGATATGGGATATTGTTACTCCAAGGAGTAATTGGGTCAATGGTGTTGTGTTCCCATCTTTTTCCTGGCATTGGTTATTTTGGCCCTGGCCAAATTTGAGCTATCTACATTAAACATGGCAATGGCAAGTTATGTTATGGAACCTTTAAAAAGTCATCTCTGCAGTATTCTATAGCTCTCCATCCTAGGGCCACATTTTACCTTTTGGCCCACTTCTGCCTGATAATACCAGTATTTTTTGTGCCCATACGAACAGTAAACAATTGTCCTTATCTTAAAGATAGTGTAGTCCCTAGAGATCCAAGATCTGCTGCTTTGCAATTTCCATTTGCTTTTAAATTGATATTGACTGTTCAGATGTGCAATTCAAATCTTATCCCTGATACCAGAATTGTACACATCATCAAGGTATTTGCAACATGAGTACTAACTTCTTAGTTCTCAGATTCTGTAAGTGGGGAGCTTTTAAGCCCCATTTTCTTCTTTTGTCTGCTATATTCTGTTCTTTCTTCCCTATATGCCTCCTCTTTTGTTTTCAGTTTTTTCCCTCTGTGTTTCCCTTCTTTGCTGTAGGATGCTAGCCAGTATCATGGCTCAGTCTTCCCATTGCTTCCAGACTAGCAACAGAAGCTGGGTATGCAGTCTAGGCCTGTACCTGCTGCAGGGAGCTAATGAAGTCAATTGGGAAGTTTGTGATAGAAAGGTTGCAATAGAACCAAAATAAGAGTGTGAGAACATCCCCATGTCTTGATATGGGAAAAGACTGTAGATGCTGTCAGGTTCACATGAGAGTGGGAAAACATCATGTCCTGTCTGGCAGTCACTTTAAGTCCTATTTATTTTCTGTATCTTTTCTAGGTGGTCTACTTCTCATGATTGCTTGTGATTTGAGGACTTGGCTGTTGCAGATGAGTTGAACAGTGGTACTTGTCATACACTCTTGGTCCTAATTTGTTTGTTTCCCTAACATTTAGTGATTTTGATTCCTGAACAAACTAGATCACACAATGGTCATGTCAGGTTCCATATTCAGCATGATTGTTGTAACTGGCACAGAAGAAGGAAGAGTCAGGATTGTGGCCCTGGTTTCATCTCAATCTATCTTCATGTTAATTTCAAGGAGCAGTTTGAATCATTCAGCTTTGTTCCTTCACCTGCTGTAGAAAAGTTCATGCAGTTTGCTCTTGCATTTGAGGTTCAAACTTATTTTGGGAACACAGCAAGGATACAGTAGGTTGCTTGAAATTTCTGTATTTAACCTGCATGTTTATGGATCACCATTTGGGTACAGCCTCCAAATTTTGCATGCACCATTTCCCTCTTTTGCCTTCTCCTGCTCTCATAAGTTCTTTGTCTCTTTTCTGCTCTCTTTATGTCATTGGTCCTCTTATGCTTCCTCAAGATGTGAAGCACATGAAGATGTTGACCTCACTCACCACTCTGGATATACAATTGTATGTCTCCATTCCTTACTGCTCTTTCTTGGCCCTTTCACCAAAACCATTGTAGACCACTGCTATACAGACCTGTAGATGTTGCTGTTTTTGCCTCACTGCTATTTTAACGTTTATAGGTTTTGATGCATCATATTCTGTTTAGTGACAGAAGTTTTTATGAAGAATCAGATTGGTGAAGTCGTATGCATTCTTTGTCTGATTATCTCACCATTTTGAAGGCATACCTTGAGGTACTTGGTTTTCAAGTGTAGCATCAGTAGGCATGTTCAAGTTTGAGATCAGAATTGTGGCTGTCCTTAAGATTCCTCCTCTGCAGGGTTAGAGTTAAATTTTTCCAATGTGAGGGGATACTTTGCTAGGATAGCTTCTGAAGGTATTTGAGATCCGCAGGGTGTAAACCCTTCAGACTGCAGGGTTTACACTCTTCTGAACTCCAGTGCAAAGAGTTGGTTGATCTTTCTATCCTTTGAAATTGACTATATTATCTGGTACATAGTCAACCAGTTCTATAGTAGGGGGAGTGATGCAGTTCAAATGTCTCAAAATAGGTCTGCAGCTGAATTTGGCTTTGCTACAGGGAAGATGGCAACCTGTTCTTACTGCACTGTATGTAAAAAATAAACCTACACATAAGATAATGAGCAGTTGGGGTGATTTTGAGCAAGTTAAGAGTCTGGGTTGATAGGAGTATGATAATACTCCTATCAACCCAGACTCTTAACTTGCTCAAAATGGTGGTGGTGCATTGGGACACCTCAGAGTCATCCTGGAAGAGTAATGAACAGACAGTTTGAGGTAGATCTTGTTTCATTCCTTACTTTTTTCATAAGCAACCCATGGATTGTTAAGATGTGTGCAATCGGTAAACTGGTGTGCATCTGGGTTCGGGACACTGCATTGTCCTCAAGCAGGTTTTGTGTCCATGGACTCCTCACAAGCTGCAGAAGCAGCTATTCTTCAAGTGAACGGTATGTCCATCTCTGGCAAACGCATTAAAGTGGAGTTGAAGAGGGGAGAATCAGATGGCCACAGTCAGCACCAGCAACAACAGCAACAGCAACAACACTCCCAGCATCAAAATCCATCTGGTGGGGTTGGTCCTACCAGATGGCATCATGGTCATACTGGAAATTCAGGCTACCGGCCTTACTAGAGGCAGTTGGCATAGGCTGCTCTCTTCTGTGACCACAAACTTGTTGGCTGAGAAATATTCATGTTTCTCTTGCTTGAACTGTACTGGCATCCAACAAGGTGCAATGTATACGATCCTTGTTAGCAATACAGCAATGCAAATATCCTGGTGGTTATTTGCACTGTTTGTATCTGTGAAAGTTATGGCTTGCAGGTCTTATCTGATTTTTCTTGCCATAAATGTTTTAGTGGTGGTTTCTTACTTTTCATGGAGTGCTTTAGAGTTGATTAACAATGACCAGCTTTTTGTTGTACTTTGTAAATCACCTTTTTTGCCCTTCAGCTATTTCTGGCCTTATTTCATGAGATCAAACTGGAAGTCCACTTCGTGAGGAGGAAGACCATTTTCTTTGGTTCCTTCCAGCTCTTTGTGGTAAACTCTAGATTCTGGAAGTACCCAAATTAGAGCTCTTGTTGAACCTTACTTGACAGTAACAGATCTCATGTGTCACAACTTGTCTAGTCATATTCTCAGATGTTTTCGTAGAAATAGCAAAGTAATGAGCTAGTAAGGAGGTTGCACCAAATTGATATCTCTCTTTCTGGTCCAGGGTTGATACATTTTTTCTTCTCCTCTTGCAATTTTGAAGCTTGAAAACCATCCATTTGCTCCTGCATGTCCACTTTATTCGATGATGATAATTATGCTACAGTACTGTATACATCTAGTCTTGCATGATGAAGGACGTCACATTGTGCCACTAAATCCTCTTGCTTCTCTCACTCACACCTCCCATGCATGTGAGAGAATGTCATGGAAACTGTGCACTAATGGTGTCATTTGATTAGAATGTGTAGAGGGCACTTAATGTGGTTCTCCTTCACTGAACCTGAAATCGATTTATCCTGTGTATGCCATTTATCCTGTTTTGTTTATTGTGCTACTCATGCATGTATCTCCTGACTTACCCAGCAGCTCCTCATATGTTATATGCTAGGAGTGCAGCACAGGTTCAGCTGTTACCAGGGACATGGTGAACTTAGTGATTTGAATCACATATGACTGGCATGTTCACAATTCCAGTAATTCATGCACAAGTGGAATATAAATGCTTGGGTAACTTTGTAGATTCTCAATTTGCTGTAGATATGTTAGTCATTGTCCAATACAATGGAGGTTTTTCTCTTGATCTTCTCCAAAAATCAACTTGAGAGGTATTTATAAAGGATCCATATTCAGATTAGGGGGCCATATGAGTTTTTTGTGACTGCTTTAATGGTTTCGTATTTCCTATGATTGTGTGTGTCATCTTCACCTCTGTCAAACTTTCTTGAGTCTATTTTATTTTTAATTTTCACCCATTCCATCATTTTCCTCATGATAATCTTCAATTCTGTTTGGCAGCCAATATCATGGC
>Ga0209611_10002987_pt1 | contig 29618 bp, 7 predicted proteins | sample S1TSphgellanicum_3_FD_187693 | JGI IMG/M metagenome (GOLD analysis project Ga0209611, IMG submission 187693) | Host-associated microbial communities from peat moss isolated from Minnesota, USA - S1T2_Fc - Sphagnum magellanicum MG (SPAdes) (version 2) | ecosystem: Host-associated > Plants > Peat...
ACAATTGGCATAAATGGTAACACTTCTGCAATAAATGGAACCCAGTCTACTGCTGTAGGTTATAATTCTAGTTCAGTTGGAAATCAGTCCACTGCTCTGGGTTATAATTCTAGTTCATCTGGAAGTCAATCTATTGCCGTAGGCTATAATGCCCAAGCCAAGGATTTGAATACACTTGCTATTGGTACAAATGCAGTAGCTAGTCAAGCTGGTTCTATTGCGATTGGTAACAATGCTCAAGCTACTGGTGACCCAACAACAGCAGTAGGTAATAATGCTCAAGCTACTGGAAATAATGCGTCTGCTTTTGGTGCGAATAGCATAGCTCAAGGCGACACTTCAACAGCAATTGGTTATGGAGCGATCGCTACAGGTACTAACCAGATAACTTTTGGTACTTCTGCTAGCTACTACACATTACCAGGATTAGCGTCCTCAGGAAAATTTGCTGGTACTACTAATCAATCTGGAGAAATCCGGGTGGTAACAGTAGACCAGACTGGTAACTTAGGTACTAGCTCATATGACGCTAATTTGCCATCAAACCTCCAAACTGGATTAGTCCAATTAGGACAACAACTTGAATCTGTTGGTGCTCTTGCTGCTGCTTTAACCGCTATTCCTAATACACTCCCACCTGGTGTTAACAGTGGTTGTGGTATTGGTAGTGGTGTTTATGGTAGTGCTTGGGCTGGTTCATTTGGTTGTGTTGCTCGTTTGAATCACAGCATCACCTTTAATGCAGGTGGTTCATTTGCTTCCGTTACTTCATCTAGCTACAGCAACCCCCCTGGATTTATGGGACGTTTCGGTTTCTTCTTCCAGTTCTAGTTGGTTCTAAAGAACTGTAGGGGCGTAAGGCTTTGCGCCCCTACTATTTCTGATTCTACAATTCTCACCTTTTCACCATGAGGAAAGGTTGAGAAATGATCATGCTATAGTACTATCGTCCTTGGTAATTCAAATTCTAAATTATGAAACTCAATGCAATTTTATTATTCCTTCTCTCAACTTCCTACTTTATTCTGTCATCCTCCTCAAGCCTAGCTCAGAATAATTCAGCCAATCCTGTTAACCGCGCCAAGCAACCTGTAGACAATAACTGGGCACACTATACAAAGATAGAATCTGACTTGAAGAAAGGATGTATGGGTGATAAACAAGAAGGGACAAAGCAAAAGTACTGTGAATGCACTATCAACGCTTATAAAACCCGCTATACACCCCCTATATTTTTGCAAATTCTCGCTTTATCTGGTCAAATAGGTAAACAAGGACCACATTTAGTTAATCTGATGATGGAACCTGAACTAGATCGCTGCTCTGCACAAACAAGATACCGGCGTTAATTGTTATGCTTTGTTTGAGTCTTGCTGATTTTAAACGACGAAATGGCAATTACGAAACAAAAGTTTCGCTATGGCTATTTTTTTTATTATTACTGGGAATAACTTGGTTAAATTTCTCTAAGAGTGTCCAGGCTCAAACTCCATTGTCCACTCCTTCATCAGGAACAAAAACCCCTCCTAGTGCAGAAGACAATTTTCATCACGGAAACTTGACTTATGCTATTCAGCAATGGAGCCATGATATCAAGAATGGTATCAACATAAATGACGCTCTGTTTAACCGCTCTCAGGCTTACATTTTATTGAAACAATATGATTTTGCTGTTCAGGACTTAAATCGACTTATTCAAATTCAGGGAAGCAAGACCCCATCTCAGGTATATGTCGTTCAAGGAATCGCTCTGACTGAACTCAACCAACTACAAGCAGCAATTCAAAGCTTTAACCAAGCTGAAAAGATCAACCCATCTGAATTAGTATATAGTAATCGAGCATTAGCCTATCAGCGAAGTGGACAGTTTAAAGAAGCTTTATTGGATTTAACTAAATCAGTGCAAATGGCTCCGACACCAGTTAACCAGTTAAATCTGGCGAATTTACAGCTTCAGCTTGCTAAATACGATCAAGTCGTTGATGAGATGAATAAATTGATCGCTCATGAAAAATACTTTTTTCCTGCTTATTTAACTCGTGGTATCGCCAATTATAATTTGGGCAAATACGAATTAGCTATTCGGGATTTTGTCTCTAGTTTGACGATTTTACCAGAGCAACCAGAAGCTTATTATTATGCGGGTTTATCTTTTGCTAAGTTAAATCGTAAAGATGATGCAACTAAAAATCTGTTACATTCGGCTGATTTATTCCTGAAGCAAAACCAGTCTAATAGTTACCATCAAGTTCTGGAGAAAATGAATGAACTTAATCTCCAGTAGTCTACTTTGTGATTTACACTGAATCAGATTCTAATGGAGAATTAAAAATTACATCGGGAATTTCATCTTCAATCAGGCGCAATCTGGGATACTGGTAGGCTATCAACACTAACAATACAAATAAAGAGCCGGAAAATATGAAAAATAAATTAATACTATTTCCTGGAATCATATCGATGAATTGACGAATGCTTTTATCTAGGAAACCATTATTAGATTTTAAAGGCAAGAAAACATATTCATTAATTGGACCAGCAATAGCCGCAGCTAGTGGCATACATGAATTTAGTACCATTTGTTTCAGAGCAAAGACCCTTCCTTGAATATCTAAAGGAATCTTCTTTTGCCAGATGACTGAATCACTAGTATTTACAATTGGTAGGCAAAATAAAAATAAGAAATTAAGAGTTGCTAAACCCCAAAAAGAGTTATTCCATCCTGTGCCAATAAGGCAAAATCCCATCACAGTTAAACCGCCAAATATAGAATTAATGTGGAATTGTGAATTTCCTCGTGGTGCTTGCCAAACAATCATTATTAAGCTACTTAATACAGCACCAATACCACCAATAGAATCAAGAGTACCAAAAACTGCTGGAGAAAATAACGGAAGCACTAGTGGTGTTAGTAGAACAGAGGCAAATCCCAGCAAGAAGTTTGTCATAGCAAATAAGAATAGTAGTCCCAATAGTCCTTTTCTTGCCGCCACGTAATTCCATCCACACATAAATTCTGCTATCAGGGTATTAAGTTCCAGCTTTTTATCAGTTTTGGTCTCGATTTCTCGAAAGCGCATAGAAATTAGAGTCAAAAAAGCAAAACTGAAAGTAGCTATATCGATGAGAAATATACCCTTTAGTCCAGTTGTTACTAGTAATAAACCTGCAAGAAAAGGTGAAATGAGTTGAGAACCAGCCACGCCTATTTGAATCATGCTATTGGCACGAGTCAACTGGTCTTGAGGTATGATCAAGGTAGTGGCAGTTCTATACGCAGGCCACTGAAACGTACTTAAAGTAGAAGAAATAGTTATAGATAGATATATATGCCAAACTTGCAGATGATCTGTCCAGAAAAGGATGGCTATGACTAAAGTACATAAACCACTCCCACAATCACTGAGAATCATGATCCAACGTTTCGACCATCTATCTACCAAAGAACCAGCGATCGGAGACATCAATATAGGAGGAAGGGTAGCACATATAGTAATCAGCGCATATTGGGTAACAGATCCACTATTTTGAAACATCCATACTCCCAGTCCAAAGCTGGTCAGACTAGAACCTACTACAGAAACTAGTTGTCCAAACCAGATGATTGTAAAAACAAGGATATTGGAGTGATAAATTTTGTTCTGTTCTTGTTCCTGTTCCCGATCTTCTTCTTTTAGTTGGATAGTAGTCATAAAACTAATAGCTCCAGGTTTACTCAGAATTTGGATAATACTTTATACCTTTAACTAGATTTTAGCAATTTATGGATTGAAAAATTCTTAGTTGTTTTTTTTACAAAGATTTACAAAGATCTGAATACTGAAAAATCAACTCTGGTGTCCAAATACTATTAAACCCATGATTATTACAATCGCAGCGCAGGAATACCAGTTATTGGTAGAGTATCTGATGATGTTTCTGATTCTGCTATACGATGATATTACGATGATCGTATCTAAATAAGTGAACCAACTCTTTGAGATCATTGATATTTAAGTTAACAATACCGTAAAATGGTGACGAAAATTACTAATTTTGTTGATTTACTTCGATTTAGAGCCTCTACTCAATCTGATAGAACGGCTTTTATATTCCTCCAAAATGGTGAAACTGAAGCTAGTAGGTTTACATATAAAGATTTGGACTTACAAGCTCAATTAATAGCTATATCGCTGAGAAACCTGACAAATCCCGGAGATAGAGCATTAATTCTTTACCCATCCGGAATTGAGTTTGTTGCTGCGTTCTTCGGTTGTTTGTATGCAGGTGTGATTGCAGTTCCTGCTTATCCACCCCGACCAAATCAAAAGTTATCTAGGTTACAAGCGATTATTTCGGATTCCCAAGCAAAAGTAACACTGACAACTGAATCCTTGTTAAGTCAAATAAGTCAGCACTTTGCTAGCGAGCCAGAATTATCCCAGATGCAATTTCTGGCTACAGATAATCTACCTAACTCTTCCATTTTAAACTGGACAGAACCAGCAATTAATCCTGATTCCCTAGCCTTTCTCCAGTATACTTCTGGCTCTACAGGAACTCCTAAAGGAGTGATGGTGAGTCATGGAAATTTGATGCATAATTCCCAATGTATTCAGGAATGTTGTGAACTTACATTAGATAGTGTATCTGTTACCTGGTTACCCAGCTTCCATGATATGGGTTTGATCGATGGAATTCTCCAACCCTTGTATACAGGTTTCCTAGGCGTGGTGATCCCGCCAGTAGCTTTTCTGCAACAACCTATTCGTTGGTTGAAAGCAATTTCGGATTATCGAGCTACCCATAGTGGAGGACCCAATTTTGGTTATGACCTGTGCGTCCGCAAAATTAGTCCAGAGCAAAGGCTAGAACTCGATCTAAGCAGTTGGTTTACAGCTTACAACGGAGCCGAACCAATTCGGCAAGAAACCCTAGAGAAATTTGCCTACACTTTTGCAGATTGTGGTTTCCAATCTAAATTTTATTATCCCTGCTATGGTATGGCTGAAGCCACAGTGATGATTTCTGGGGGGTTAGTTAATGATGAGCCTGCTTACTGTACTGTTGATGCAGAGGCATTAACTGAGAATCGAGTTTTAGAAGTATCAGTTAATGCTAAAAATGCTAGAACTCTAGTAGGATGCGGACGCGCATTAACTGATACTAAAATCATTATTGCTGACCCAGAAAAACTGATTCAATGTCTGCCTAATCAAGTCGGAGAAATTTGGGTATCGGGACCAAGCATAACTCAGGGTTATTGGCAGCGATCGCAGCAAACTAAAGAAACATTTCAAGCATATCTTACAGACACTGGCGAAGGTCCATTTCTGCGAACAGGCGATCTAGGTTTTCTCAGGGAGCATGAGTTATTTTTCACAGGACGAGTCAAAGATATCATTATTATTCGGGGACGCAATCATTATCCTCAAGATATTGAACTAACCGTAGAGAAAAGCCATCCATCTCTTAAATCTATTAGTGGTGCAGCATTTAGCATAGAAGTTGCTGGAGAAGAGCGGCTAGTAGTTGTTCAGGAAGTAGAGCGGACTTATCTGCGCAAACTGGATGTAGATGAAGTAATTGCAGCCATCCGCAGAGCTGTATCAGTAGAACATGAGTTACAACTCTACGCCGTAGTGCTACTCAAACCAAGTAGTATTCTGAAAACTTCTAGTGGTAAAATCCAACGCCACGCCTGTCGGGCTGCATTCTTAGCAGATACCCTAAGTGCTATAGGTTCTTGGCAGTTAGAATTACCAGTACAGGAAGTTGGTGGGGAAAATTCGCTTGCTCTCATAGATAGAACTTTGTTAATCCAGCAGAAAACTGCTTTCGAGCAAGATAAAGCCGTTACAGAAGATAGCAGTCGAACCCGTGCCAATGACTTGATCGCTTGGCTGCGATACTATGGCAATCAACGGATTAACTCTCGCATGATAGACGAACGCCGTTGTATCCCTCCTTATATTGTACTCGATTTTGGCAACCGGGGAATCTTGGGGATGCAAGTACCAGAATCTCATGGGGGAATTGGTTTAAGTAATCGCGATGCTCTGCGTGTAATTGAACAACTAGCTGCTATTGATTTAACTGTAGCGTCTTTTGTTGGTGTTCACCATGCTTTAGGAACGCGCCCGGTGATGAATTACGCGCAGTCTCCTATGCGCGATTATCTCCTGCCCTTAATTGCTCAAGGTCGTGAGTTAGCCGCTTTTGCGATCACAGAACCCGGTGCTGGCTCAAATCCCAGAGCGATTTCCGCCATAGCAGTGCCGGATAGTCGCAATGGCTGGCGATTACAAGGTAGCAAGGAGTGGATTGGTTCCGGGTCATGGGCTGGTGCAATTAACGTCTTTGTCCAACTTTTAAATCAAGACCACCAACCTCTGGGAATTACTGGTTTCGTTGTCCGTCAGGGAACAGATGGGTTGCGCCAAGGTCCTGAGGCTTTGACCATGGGTATGCGAGGTATGGTACAGAATAAGGTGTACCTTGATGATGTTTTTGTCACTTCAGACAATTTGTTAGGTAACACCGGAGAGGGTTTAGCAGTTGCTCAAGATGCTATGATGTTTGGCAGATTGGGGTTGGGATTCATGAGTCTGGGAGGGATGAAGCGTTGTGCTCAATTAATGCTCCGCTATGCTTCCCGTCGTTCTATCTCCACAGGTCGCTTATTAGACAATCCCTTAACGCTCAATCGCTTGGCTGAAATTACAGTTTCTATTACAGCTTTAGAAAGTCTAGTTTACCGCATTGCCGAATTACTCGACCAGGGGTTTTCCGTACCAGAAGAGGGTTACACAGCCTGTAAAACATTTGGACCAGAGGTTTTATGGCAAACAGCTGATCGCCTAGTCCAATTATTAGGAGGAAGGGGCTATATCGAGACAAATATTGCTCCTCAAATCCTTAGAGATGCTAGACTTTTGCGGATTTTTGAAGGACCGACGGAGACCCTGAATATGTTTTTGGGATCACGGCTGCTGAATAAACCTGATCGCCTGTATCACTTCTTGTCTGAAGGTTTAGGTGCATCAGAAACGGCGCAAATTCTTCAATCAGTAGTAGCACAAATCAACTCTCATCATCCGCTCAAAAATGGGTTGTCAGCAAGTAGCTCCTCCATCCAATGGCTTTATTTATGTACTGGTGAAATAGTCACTTGGGTAATTATCTTGGCTGCGCTGCAAGGGAACATAAACCGCTCTAACTCACCCAATCTCCAAAGAGCATTCACCTGGGCTAAATTGAATTTTGACCAAAAAGTTGCTAACCTATTGTCAGACAATCAGGGTAATTTGATTGGGGCTGATGCTGATGCGATCGCCAAGCAAATATCTAGCTATAGTGATACTATTGGCGACTTGGAACAATCTCTAGCGGGAGAAGATTGCGAGCTTGATGCAACACTCAAATCGCAAGTCGCAAGACCAATCAAGTTTGACCTAAAATCTGACAAAGTTTCCTCACAAAACATTTCTGACCAAGCACTTGAGACATTGCCAGAAAAAACTACTCAAAATTCCAATCAAAATTCCAATCAAAATTCCAATCAAAATTCCAAATCTAATCCTAAACATAAACTTGAATCTATAGTAAACTGGCTAGTGGACTGGCTAGCTAAGAAGCTAAGTGTAAAAAACAATGCTATCGATGCCAATAAATCTTTTACTGATTATGGTATGGATTCAGTGATGGCTGTTGAATTAGCCCAAGACTTGGGTGATTGGTTGGAATATCCTTTGGAAGCGACTATCCTTTGGAATTTCCCCACCATAGCATATTTAGGGCAGCATTTAGCCGATGAACTCCAACAAATAACCTCTTTACTTCCCTCTAGGACAAAAAAACAGTTAGATGAACAACAATTGACTTCGGAAACGCCAGAAACTTCAGACCTAGAAGTAGCAGCATTAATTGATCGAGAAATATCACAATTAGCAACCTTGTTAGGGGAAGAGAAATGAGTAGTAACAATTCTGAATTGCCACGGTTACTTCAGGCTCTAAAACAAGCCCGTAGCCATATTGAAGTCATCGAACATCGTAAAACCGAACCTATTGCCATTATTGGAGTGGGTTGTCGATTTCCTGGTAGTGTTAACAATCCAGAGACTTTTTGGCAACTTTTAGAGAATGGTGTGGATGCAATTACAGAAATTCCCCCAGAGCGTTGGCAAATTGATCGTTACTACCATCCTGACCCTAATATTCCTGGAAAAATGTACACTCGGAACGGGGGTTTTTTAGACCAAGTAGATGCTTTTGATCCCCAATTCTTTGGGATTTCTCCCAGAGAAGCAGAATCTATGGACCCCCAACAACGACTACTTTTAGAAGTATGTTGGGAAGCGATAGAAAATGCCGGAATTGCTCCAGATAAATTATTCGGTAGCTCAACAGGAATATTTGTTGGTATGGGTGCTGACGACTATTCCCGCTTCAGTATCAACTCTGGCGATCGCTCTCAGATCAACCCCTACACCAGCTTGGGAAATGCTCGTAGTATTGCAGTAGGACGGCTGGCTTATGTCCTAGGTGTAAATGGTCCTACTATGCAGTTAGATACAAGCTGCTCCTCTTCTTTACTGGCTGTTCATCTAGCATGTCAAAATCTCCGCTCTGGAGAGAGCAATTTAGCCTTGGTTGGTGGAGTCAACTTAATGCTCTCGCCAGAAATGACAATTGGCTTTTGCAAACTTCAAGCTTTGGCTGTTGATGGTCGTTGCAAAACTTTTGATGCTAATGCTAATGGTTATGGGAGGGGAGAAGGATGCGGAATTATTGTCCTCAAACGCTTATCTGATGCTTTGGCTGACCGCGATCGCATTCTCGCAGTGGTCAAAGGTTCAGCAGTCAATCATGATGGTAGGAGTAATGGACTAACCGCCCCTAATGGCTCGGCGCAGGAAGCTGTAATTCGTCAAGCATTGGCAAATGCGAAAGTCAAACCAGAACAAATCCAGTATGTAGAAGTTCACGGTACGGGGACACCACTAGGAGACCCAATTGAAGTATCAGCCTTAAGTAAAGTTTTCACTCCTGGACGAAATTATCCATTATATATTGGCTCGGTTAAAACCAACTTTGGTCACTTAGAAGCAGCAGCGGGAATAGCCAGTATGATTAAAACCGTTCTGGCTTTACAGCAGCAGAAAATACCGCCTAGTCTGCACTTTAACCAACCTAATCCCTATATTCCTTGGGAAAAAATTCCCATAGTTGTCCCCAAACAGCCAATTCCTTGGTCTCATCCTGAATCTCTAGAGACAAGCAAAAATACCAGATTGGCAGGAGTTAGTTCCTTTGGCATGAGTGGCACTAATGTCCATGTGATTTTAGCAGCCAGTCCTGAGCTATCAGTCGCCTCTGGTGAATCCGACCGCCCTTGTCATCTCCTTACCCTCTCAGCTAAAAGTGAACAGGCTTTACAAGAAATAGCACGGGATTATGTGTCACTTTTAAGTACTAATACTTCCGCAAGGATTGCGGATATTTGTTTCACCGCCAATGTAGGGCGATCGCACTTTGACTATCGCCTAGCTGTTGTTGCGGAATCAACAATGCACTTATACGAACAGTTGAAGAGTTTCGCCATAGACAAACAAACAGATGTTTGTTTAACCGGTCAAAAAACTAGTTGGCAACGACCAAAAATAGCATTTTTATTTACAGGTCAAGGTTCTCAGTATGTGGGTATGGGACGAGAACTTTATCAAACCCAACCTGTATTTCGTCATACTATTATCCGTTGTGACGAGATTCTGCGTCCCTATTTAGAAAAATCATTATTAGATGTTCTTTATAATGACTGTAGTGCCAATGCGTTGATGGATGAAACTGCTTATACCCAACCAGTGATTTTTGCTTTGGAATATGCTCTATTTGAGCTATGGAAACATTGGGGGATCGCACCAGATGTAGTCATGGGTCATAGCGTGGGAGAGTATGTAGCTGCTTGTGTCGCTGGTGTATTCAGCTTAGAATCTGGTTTAAAACTGATTGCTGAACGGGGGCGGTTAATGCAAGAATTGCCACCTGGAGGAAAAATGGTGGCTGTGATGGCATCAGAAGCTACAGTCCGGCCTCTCATTGCTGGAAAATCCTCTCAAGTATCTATAGCCGCTTTTAACGGCAGTAATAACCTGGTTATTTCTGGTGAGTCAGAAGTAGTTGATGTTAGTTGCATTATTTTAACAGCCAATGGAGTGAAAACAACTCCCTTACAAGTCTCTCATGCCTTCCATTCTCCATTAATGGAACCAATGCTGTCAGATTTTCTAGATGTCGCTAGACAACTGACGTACAATTCACCCCAAATTCCCTTAATTTCTAACGTTACTGGTGTTCAAGCTGGCGATGAGATCGCCACACCAGAATACTGGGTTAATCATGTGACCCAACCAGTCAGATTCGCTGATAGCATCATGACTTTAAAGGAAATTGGCTATCAAATTTTCTTAGAAGTAGGTCCAAAACCAGTTTTATTAGGTATGGCTCGTCAGTCTCTCCCGGACGAATCAATCGTACAAATACCTTCTATCCGCCCAGGAATTGGAGATTGGCAACAAATGCTCCAAAGTTTAGGACAGCTTTACGTACAAGGGGTGGAAGTAGATTGGTCAAGTTTTGATCGGGACTATGTCCGTAGCAAAGTGGTATTACCTAATTATCCTTTCCAGCGCCAGCGTTATTGGATGCAGCATGTAGCAGAGCAGTCTCCCAGGACTGTAAACTCCTCTAGCCATTCTCATTCTAGAAGTGAAAATGTCCATCCTCTAATGGGACGGCGATTATGCTTGCCATTTTCTCCAGAAATTCGGTTTGAAACTTGTCTCGCAGTTAATAGTCCACCTCACCAAGAACACCATAGATTATTTGGGATTAATATAGTTGCTGCGGCTTCCCATACCTCTCTTGTCCTATCAGCAGTTAAAGAGGGATTTGGCGCTAAATCCTGTACATTAGAAGAAGTATTTTTCCAAAAAGCTCTGGTTCTATCTGAAGATAAATCTAGTGTTGTTCAAGTTGTTTTCAACATAGAACACCCGAATAAATCAAACTTTCAGATTATCAGTCTGGAAGCAGAAGCAGAAGCAGAAAACCAAGACAATTCTTGGGTAAAAAATGTCATTGGCTCTGCTAGTGCAGGAATTGTCGATTCTACAGTAGCTCTCACACCGGAAGAGATCCAGACCATCCAGCAGCGATCGCACCGCATAATCACAGGTGATGAATTCTACAACCAATTTCACCAAGCTGGATATACCCTGGGTAGTGCCTTTTGTTGGATAGGTCAAATCTGGCTGGGAGTTGGAGAAGCTTTAGGGCGGATGGATATACCTGAATTACCAGACAACGTCAGTGACTATCAACTCTATCCAGGTTTATTAGATTCTTGTTTCCAGGTACTGGGAAGTTGTTGGACGTTTAATCAAGCAGCGGGAGAAACTTTAGCACAAGACTACATTTTTATTCCCTTCCATATCCGCAATTTGCAGTTTTTCCAACCACCCAAAGGTAATCAGTTATGGTGCTATGCGCGGAGGACAGATAGTAACGATAACCATGAAGTTAACCTGAGGGGAGATATTCTGATATTCGACCAGGATGGAGATGTGATTGCCAAAATAACTGATTTTGGCGTGCGCAAAACCTCTCGTACAGCCTTAAGCCAGAGTCTCAAGCCCAATTTGAGTGACTTGTTCTATGAGCAGAAATGGTTGATATCTCCGCCAATTAATCCACCGAACTTAGTCAGTCAAGCTGGATACTGGTTAATTTTTGCGCCTATAAGTAGATGGACAGAGCAATTAGCCGAAACTCTGCGATTAGCAGGGGATGAATGTATTCTGGTTTATCCTGGACAAAATTATCAGAAATTAGACCAGAGAACCTACCAGCTTTGTCCCAATCAACCTGAGGATTTTTCCCAACTCCTGAGTGAATTGTCCTCAGAGGAGACTGTAAAAGGAATTATTCATCTTTGGAGTCTGAATACCCCAATCGATTTATCACCCAGCAATCAGGAGCTAAATTCTGCTAGCGCTTTATATTTGTTACAAGCACAATTATCCAAATCCTCAGACCGTAACTCGGAGAAACCACCAATCTGGTTAGTTACCCAAGGCGTGCATCAAATTGGCGATGACCCGAAACCATTACAGATACAGCAAGCACCATTATGGGGATTGGGTCGGGCGATCGCTGTGGAACACCCAGAAATCAATAGTCGTTGTCTTGACCTGGAATTAGGAGCGGACTCAGCACAATTGGTCAAAGTCATGCTAGCAGAACTGCGATCGCCAGATGCAGAAAACCAAATCGCTTATCGAGATGGAATACGTCACGTTTGTCGTTTACATCGGGCTAGATTAAACAAGATTAATCAAGTAGACATTGGGAAACAGGCAAGTTATTTAATTACAGGTGGTCTGGGAGCATTAGGATTAGAAATAGCTCAATGGTTAACAGCCCAAGGTGCGGGACACATAGGATTAATCGGACGACGAGAACCATCCCCAACCACTCAGCAAATAATCAGGGATTTAGAAACAACCGGAACCAAAATATCAGTTCTGTTAGGAGATATTGCTCAAGAACAAGATGTTGCCAGAGTTTTGCACCAGATGGCAGCATCTAGTATGCCCTTACGTGGGATAATTCATGCTGCCGGTGTGTTGGATGATCGTCTCATAGAACAGATGACCTGGAAATCCTTTCAGGAAGTTATGCAGCCAAAAGTAGCAGGAGGTTGGTATCTACACAAATTCACTACTAATTTATCTTTAGATTTCTTTGTTTGTTTTTCCTCGATATCATCTTTACTTGGCTCATCAGGTCAAGTAAATTATGCGGCAGCTAATGCCTTTTTAGATGCTTTAGTGCATTATCGTCAGGCGCTAGGATTACCTGGATTGAGTATTAATTGGGGACCATGGAACAAAGGGATGGTATCTGACTTAAGAAACCAGCATTTGCAACGGTTACAAACTCAAGGTATTAGTCTGATTTCTGCCTCTCAAGGCTTATCTGCTTTTTCTGAGTTGCTATCTAGCACGATGGTACAAGTAGGAGTTTTCCCGATTAATTGGCAACAATTTGGCGAAAAGTTGCCCAGGGGAGTAAAACTCCCATTTCTCCAACAATTTATTTCTCCAGAGCAATTAGAATCTCAATCCTCCAAGTTGATCCAATATTTGGAGGAAACACCGATAGATATGCGCCGAGAGTATTTATTAAGCCATGTCCGTTCCCGCATTGCCAAAATATTGGGAATTGCTAAACCTGAGCAAATAGGACTCCGGGAACGATTATTTGACTTAGGGATAGACTCGTTGATGGCTTTGGAGTTAAAAAATCTCCTAGAGTCAGATTTGGGTGCTACTGTTCGTTCTACAGTTTTATTCGACTATCCTACATTGGAAGCTCTCACAGAATATTTGAGCAATGATGTACTATGCGGGAAAGTTTCCTTTTTATCTGATAACCAAATCTCGGATAAAATAGAGCCGGAAGCCGATCTGTCTGATAATTTACAAGAGATGTCTCAAGATGAAATCGCTAGGTTGCTTTTTGAGAAATTAAATGCTTTGGAAGGTTCCAATTTACATCAAAAATAACCCGCCTGATATTCAGGGATTGTTTTCAGTTAATAGTACAAGAAAAAAATCAATCAAAGGAGCTAGGTAAATCATGGTTACTGTACAAAAACCAGTATTTGGTTCTGAACGGCGGGAAATTATTCTACATCAAATTCGTACCGAAACCTCCCGTTTATTGGGGTTTGACGATCCGCTAGAACTTGATGTAAATAGTTCCTTATTAGAAATGGGGGCGGATTCTATCGCGATGATGGAGGCGGTAGCAGAGGTTAAAAAAACCTACGGTATTCAAATTGCACTACGCCAGTTTTTTGAAGAATTAAGTACGCTAGATGCTCTAGCAACATACATAGACCAGCATCTTTCCCCAGAATGGGAACAATTAAAAGCTCCACCACTCCAGCCAGTTGCAGAACCCAAGTATGAAGCTCCACCTCAGCCAGTAGTAAATTATGTGGCGGTATCAGAGCCCAAATATGAAGCTCCGCCTCAACCACCTCAACAATATGTTCAGCAATATACCCCAGCGATCGCACCAGTTGTAGTTCCACAAATAGCTCCGCAAATAACTCCAGAAATATATGATGGAGTTACTGAGACATCTCTGGAAAAAATCATGAAGCAACAACTTCAGGTGATGTCTCAACAACTGGAGCTACTGAAAGGCAATGAAGGGCAAATAAATCAATATAATACTATACCTCATAATACTATACCTCATAATACTATACCTCAAAGTATTCCACCGACAGTAGAGAAAATACCAGCACCTCAAGTCCCTCCAGAAAAACTCCAAAATAATGGATCGTCCGTACCACAAGGGAAACCTGGGCTAAGTGTGCTACCGAAAAGCCAGCAAATTACTTCCCCTGCAGAAATTAGAAGACCTAAAACAGGGGGATTGAATGAAGAACAAAAACGTCATTTAGCAGAACTGACAAAGCGTTATAACAAACGTACTCCCACATCGAAAAAATTAGCTCAAGCATATCGTCCAGTACTTGCTGATAGCAGAGCATCTATAGGATTTCGCCCTTCCATTAAGGAAATGTTATATCCAATTGTCGCCAAACGTTCTCAAGGAGCGAGAGTTTGGGACGTGGATGGGAATGAATATGTTGATATCACAATGGGACAAGGAGTTCTTTTGTTCGGTCATCAACCTCCCTTCATCATGGAAGCGCTGCAACAGCAGATGGAACTAGGGATACAACTCCACCCCCGCCATCATCTAGCTGGAGAAGTCGCTCAACTATTAAAAGAAATAACTGGAGTGGAACGAGTCTGTTTCTCTAACTCAGGAACAGAAGCAGTTATGACTGCAATTCGGTTAGCTAGAGCAGCAACTGGGCGAGACAAATTTGCCTTATTCGATGGGTCTTATCATGGACATGCTGATACCACATTAGTCCGTAAAGAGATCGTTGATGGTCGAGCGCGTACTGTTGTAGTTGCGCCTGGTATTCCTCCCCGATTGGCTGAGGATATCGTTGTTCTGGATTATGATTCCCCCGCAAGTCTAGAATATCTGGAGTTACACGGACACGAATTGGCAGCAGTATTAGTTGAGCCAGTCCAAAGCAATAGACTTTCCTTACAACCAAAAGAATTCCTCCACAAACTCAGAGAAGTTACCCGAAAAGTGGGAGCTGCTTTGATCTTCGATGAAATAACCACTGGCTTTCGCATTCACCCAGGTGGAGCCCAAGCTTGGTTTGGCGTGGAAGCTGATATCGTCAATTATGGTAAAGTCTTGGGTGGTGGTATGTCCATCGGGGTAATTGCTGGTAAAGCCCAGTACCTCGATGGTGTTGATGGTGGAATGTGGAACTATGGCGATACATCTTTCCCAACAGCGGAAAGAACCTTCTTCGGTGGTACATTTTGTATGCATCCCCTATCTATGGCTGCCGTTCATGCCGTTTTGCTGCGCATTAAACAAGAAGGGTTAGCATTACAACAAGGCTTGAATCAAAAAACAACATATTTAGCATCAACACTAAACAATTACTTCTTAGAGAATGAAGTTCCCATTGAAGTCGAACATTTCAGTTCTATATATCGTTTTTCCTTTACGAACAATTTAGATCCATTCTTCTATCATTTAGTTGAAAAAGGGGTTTATGTTTGGGAATGGCGGAAATATTTCATGTCTACTGCTCATACCGATGAAGATATTGAGTATGTAATTAAAGCAGTTAAAGATACGGTCGAAGATATGAGAGGAGGAGGTTTTTTTTTAACATCCGCCCCTAAATCAACAACGACAAACAGCAAATTAAATCGGGAAATATCTCTCAACCAAGATATATCTGAGAAAAATGGGCATGATCATGGTTCGAGTAGTTCCTTAGAAAATAATCATCAACAGGGGTTTTGGTCGCGGCGAAGTACTACATCTTCGCCCCTCTCTACTGATCGTTATGGCAATAGTTACCGAAAAACTCGGGAATTACAATTCAGCCTGTTTTATTTTGGCAATTATAATTCTGAATTTAGCCCTGATAAATATAACCTCTTATTCGCAGGAGCTAAGTTTGCTGACCAAAACGGATTTACAGCAGTCTGGCTTCCCGAACGTCACTTTCACAACTTTGGTGGATTTTCTCCTAATCCATCAGTTTTGAGTGCTGCTTTAGCTAGAGAGACGCAGCAGATTCAGTTGCGGGCTGGTAGTGTGGTATTACCATTGCACCATCCATTGCGAGTAGCTGAAGAATGGTCAATAGTGGATAACCTTTCCCAAGGTAGAGTCGCCATCGCTTTTGCTTCTGGTTGGCACGAAAATGACTTCGTTTTTTCACCAGATGCTTATGGTCAACATCGAGAATTGATGTTCCAAAACATCAAGTTAGTCCAAAGGCTTTGGCAGGGTGAATTAGTTAAATTTACTAACGGAGTTGGTAAAAATGTTGACTTCAAGATCTTTCCTCAACCGATGCAGCCCGAACTGCCAATTTGGATCACAATTGTCAACAACCCCCAAACTTTTATCCGAGCAGGGGAAATAGGGGCAGGGGTTTTAACAAATTTAATGGGTCAGAAAATCGAAGATTTAGCTAGTAACATCCAATTGTATCGGCAAACTCTGGCTGAGAATGGTTACGATCCCGCCTCAGGTACTGTGACTGTTCTGCTACACACACTGGTGGGTAATGACTTAGAATTAATTCGTGAGAAAGCCCGTCAACCCATGTATAACTACATGACTTCCTCCATTGAACTCTTCAAAAGTATGGTTGGTAGTCAGGGGTTATCGATGAATCTGGATGAACTGACAGAAGACGATCGCCAGGTAATTTTGGCCATGAGCTATCAGCGCTATGTAGAAACCAGTGCTTTGATTGGAACGCTTGAATCCTGCATCCCAATCATTGATAACCTCCTGCACATAGGAGTAGATGAAATAGCCTGTTTGATCGATTTTGGTGCAGATGATGCTACAGTTTTAGAAAGTCTCCCTTATATTAATAGTGTCAGAGAATACTATCAAAGCAAGAAGCATAGATCTGATTCTCCCGAAAACATCCAATTTCCCCTAACTGAAGCTCAAAAACAATTGTGGGTTTTAGACAAACTAGGCGAAAATAGTGCATTAGCTTATCTTGATTCCTTCTATATTGAACTAAAAGGGACGCTAAACGTGGAAGCCATGCGTCAAATAATCCACGAAGTAATTAACAATCATGAAGCTTTTAGGACAAAAATCGATGTTGAGGGAAATTACCAAGAAGTTTTACCCTCAGTAGCAGTAACAGTTCCGCTGATTGACTTTTCAGATATACCTGAAAGTGAAAAAGAGTCATCAGTGAAGCAATGGATAGATGAAGAATTCCGCAAGCCCTTTGACTTAACTCAAGCTCCATTATTCCAAATTTATATCCTCAAACTAGATGAACAATTAAATCGTCTAATTGGCAAAGTGCATCATATCGTAGCTGATGGTTGGTCATCAGCCATCGTGATTAAAGAACTTGGTGCTTTATACTCAGCTTATTGCCAGGGAAAAGCCTACACACTCTCCCAACCAATGCAATTTAGGGAATACGTTGAGTGGGAAAACCAACAAAGTCAAACTGAGGAAATGTTAGTCCACGAAGCTTTCTGGATAAAAAAGTTTAGCGACTCAATTCCCGTGCTCAATCTACCAACTGATCGACCATTCCCATCTATGATGAGTTATCGCGGTAGCAAACAAAGTTTCAAAATAGGGGCTGATTTAGCAAACAAAGTTAGACAAGTCAGCAGACAGAAGGGCTGTACTTTTTTTATGACTCTGTTAGCAGCTTATAAAGTTTTACTGCACAGATTATCAGGTGACACAGACATTGTTGTCGGAATACCCGCAGCAGCCCGTTCTTTAGAAGGAAGTCAAAACCTAGTTGGTTACTGCGTTCATTTATTACCTATTAGAACTAATTTAGAGGACAATCCCAATTTCTCAACCTATTTAAAGCAAGTTAGGGGGACTCTACTAGATGCTTACGAGCATCAAGACTATCCCTTTGCTAAACTGCTGAATAAGTTGGATCTAAACAGAGATTTTAGCAGATCTGTCTTGGTATCAGCAGCATTCAACTTAGACATTCCTCTTGGTATGCCAACATTACATGGGTTGGAAACCTCTCTGTTATCTCCACCAAAAATTCCTTTAGCCTATGATATTTACCTAACTATATTTGATATTGAAGGCAGCTTGTATCTCGATTGTGGTTACAACCTAGATGTATTTGATGATCAGACGATCGCTCGTTGGCTGCAACATTTCCATACTTTACTAGAAAGCATAGTCGCTCATCCTGATCAGTCGATACAGGAACTGCCTTTACTGACAGTAGAGGAACAACAGCATTTACTAGTAGCAAAAAATCAAACTGCTCAGGAGTATCCACAGGATAAATGTATTCATCATTTGTTTGAATCACAGGTAAAGCTGACTCCTGAAGCTTTAGCGGTAGTATTTGAACAACAGCAATTAACCTATCAGCAGTTAAATCAAAGAGCCAATCAGTTAGCCCGTCATTTACAAGCATTGGGTGTAGGACCAGATAGCCTTGTGGGTTTGTCTGTGGAACGCTCTCTAGAGATGATAGTTGGATTATTGGGGATCTTAAAAGCGGGAGGAGCTTATTTACCTTTAGACCCTGAATTTCCCCCAGAGCGCCTAGCATATATGTTAGACAACGCAGGAGTAACAATCTTGGTCACGCAACAATCTTTAAATGAGGGATTGCGTCAGGCTACTTCAGCGAACTTAGTGTTTTTGGACACTGACTGGGGAGCGATCGCCCAACAAAGTCCAGAAAATTTGGCTAGTGGAGTCAAGCCAGACAACTTAGTTTATGTAATTTACACATCTGGTTCTACAGGATCGCCCAAAGGAGTGGCGGTGGAACATCGATCGCTAGTTAATTACGTTTCCAGCGCGATCGACAGGTTAGCCATACAGCCAGGGGCTAATTTCGCGTTAGTTTCCCCCATTATAGCTGATTTAGGTAACACTGTCCTCTATCCATCTCTATGTACAGGTGGACAACTTCATGTCTTGAACTGGCATAAAACAGTTGACTCAAAAGCTTTTAACCAGTATATTTCAGCCAACCGCATAGACTATCTCAAAATAGTTCCCTCTCATCTTGCCGCTTTGCAAGACCCAACGCAACCAAAACAAGTTCTACCTCGTCAAGCCTTGATTTTAGGGGGTGAAGCGACATCATTGGATTGGGCTAAGAGTCTGCTTGCTCTCCAGCCAGAATGTCGCATCTATAACCACTATGGTCCAACTGAAACTACTGTAGGAGTTCTAACTTACTGTGTAGATCCACAAGGGGAATTACCGCCTATTCAAAGCTTACCTTTAGAACAACCATTGAGTAACGTGCAAATTTATTTGCTAGATTCCCATTTGAATCCCGTTCCTCTAGGAGTGAGAGGTGAAATTTATATTGGAGGAGTCGCCGTTGCTCGTGGCTATTTACACCAACCTGAACTAACCGCAGAGAGATTCATACCGAATCCTTACGAGAAAAGTCCTGAGAGTCGCCTTTACAGAACTGGGGATTTAGCTCGGTATTTGCCCAACGGTCAAATCGAGTTTCTAGGAAGAATTGACGATCAAGTTAAAATCAGGGGCTATCGGGTTGAACTAAAAGACATTGAGACTGCATTATCTCAACACCCAGATATTGAAGAAGCAATTACTCTATTAGTTAGCCAGGAAGAATCCGGAAATCAACAGCTAGTTGCTTATTTAGTCCCCTCGCTCCAACGTAGACCGACAGTGTTGGGAATACCGCGCTATAAGTTGCCAAATAATATGGCCATAGCACACCTGAACAAAAACGAGACTGATTATATTTACCGAGAAATTTTTGAACTACAAGCTTATCTAAAGCATGGGATCACGATCGAACCAGGAGATTGTATTTTTGATGTAGGTGCAAATATTGGATTATTTAGTCTTTTTGCAACTCAAATCTGCCCACAAATCAAAATTTATGCCTTTGAACCCAATCCAACAGTGTTTAAGATTGTCCAGAGCAATTTGTCACTTTATGCAACAGATGCACAAGTATTAAACTGTGGTTTGTCGGAAAATTCAGGCACAGCAGAATTTACTTTTTTCACTGGCTTCTCACTGCTTTCTGGTTTCTATGCTGACGCTGAAACAGAAAAGGAAGTAGTGAAAAAATTTGTCGGTAACCAGGAAGATACAGACGCTCAAGAATTTCTCGCCCAAGCTGAAGAAATTTTAGCCCCTAGATTTGAACAAACAGAAACTTTCACGGCACAATTGAGAACAATCTCCGAAATTATTGCAGAACAAGGAATAGAACGGATTGATTTGTTGAAAGTCAACGTGGAAAAGAGCGAGTTCGATGTTCTCAAAGGCATCAAACCAGAAGATTGGCAGAAAATTCGGCAACTTGTCGTCGAAATTGATGTTAAGGATAATATTGAACCCATTGTTGCTTTATTTAAACAACATGGCTATGAATGGTTTGTGGAACAAGATGTTCTGTTAGCTAACACCGAGCTTTGCTATATTTATGCAATTCGTCCTAGCGGCTCTCGTAAACTCACACCATCTGAGGACACAGCAGCTCATATCCGTCCGATACCTATTTTAGATATCAACTTACTGTCAGCCAATGAACTGAAGCAGTTCTATCAAGATAAATTGCCTGACTATATGATGCCTAGTAGTTTCGTGTTATTGGAAGCTATTCCTCTAAAACCGAATGGTAAGGTTGATCGACAAGCACTGATAGCATTGGGCAAAGACAGTAGACTGGGGACACAATATGTGTCGCCGGAAACGGAAGTCGAGAAGACTATCACTGATATTTGGCAAGAGGTGTTAACAATTAAGAGAGTAGGAATCAATGATAACTTCTTTGAATTGGGAGGAAATTCATTACTCTTGATTCAAGTCCATAGAAAATTACTGGAAAGATTAGCTATAGACCTAGCAGTGGTAGATTTATTTACATATCCTACTGTCAAATCTTTAAGCTTACACATAGCTGGTATATCTGGGGCGGAAAGTAACGCAGAACAGGAAAAGGTCCGTAGCGAAAGCCGCGACCAAGGTAGAGCCAGTATGAGACAGAAACGTCATCTGCGAGAACAAAGTCGTCAATAACTTGTTTGGTAGTTGCACTGAATTGTGTAACTACCAACAAAATGCGATAAAAGTAGTCAACGGCTAATTATTAACTATAGGAAAATCTTATGCAGTTAAAAGACCACAACTATTCTATCGGTGATTATGATATAGCAGTGATTGGATTATCCGGTAGGTTTCCCGGAGCTAAGAATATTGAGGCTTTCTGGGAAAATCTCACATCCGGCGTTGAATCTATTGCGGTTTTCTCAGATGATCAACTTTTGGCAGAGGGTATCAGCCCGGATTTACTCAAAAATCCTAGCTATGTAAAAAGTTCTGCTGTTATTGAAGATATTGACTTATTTGATGCAAATTTCTTTGAGATCAATCCCAGAGAGGCGGAGATCCTTGACCCTCAACAACGGCTATTTCTTGAGTGTGCTTGGGAAGCGTTAGAAACTACAGGTTACGACCCACAAAATTATCCAGGACTGATTGGTATTTATGCTGGTATTGGTATTAATAGCTACCTGTTAAACAAATTGATTTATCACCGCCAACAGTTAGAATCCATAGGTGAATATCAAGTAATCATAGATAGCGATAAGGATTTTTTGCCCACTAGAGTTGCTTATAAGCTGAATCTCAGAGGACCGGCGATCAATATTCAAACTGCTTGTTCAACTTCCCTAGTTGCTGTCCATTTAGCCACTCAAAGTTTGCTGAATGGTGAATGCGATATGGCTTTGGCTGGTGGTGTAACTTTGCGCGTTCCTCAAAAGAGTGGTTATCTATACCAAGAAGGGATGATTCTTTCTCCCGATGGACACTGTCGTGCTTTTGATGCCAAGGCTCAGGGAACTGTGGGCGGTAATGGTATAGGAATTGTGGTTCTCAAACGACTGGATAAGGCGATCGCCGATGGAGATCATATCTACGCAGTCATTAAAGGTTCAGCAGTCAATAATGATGGTTCGGTGAAAGTAGGTTATACCGCTCCCAGTGTTAAAGGTCAAGCAACTGTGATTGCTGAAGCGCTAGCTGTAGCTGAAGTGGATGCAGAAACTATCACTTATATAGAAGCTCATGGTACGGGAACAGAACTAGGTGATCCCATTGAAATAGCAGCTTTAAACCAAGTTTTCCGCCAAAGAACCCAGAAACAGCATTTCTGCGCTATCGGCTCTGTAAAAAGTAATGTCGGGCATCTAGATACAGCAGCAGGGGTAACAGGATTGATTAAAACTGTACTAGCCTTAAAACACGGATTAATTCCCCCTAGCTTACATTATGAAACACCAAATCCTCAAATAGATTTTGCCAATAGCCCTTTTTATGTTAATCAGCAACTTGCTACATGGCAAAGTGTGGATGGTGTTCCTCGGCGGGCTGGTGTAAGTTCTTTTGGTATTGGTGGGACTAATGTTCATGTAGTCATGGAAGAAGCTCCGTCATTTTTACCTTCTCCAGTATCGCCTCGACCTTGGCAAATTTTGACCATTAGTGCCAAAACCTCTACTGCATTAGAGCGAGCTACTGCAAATCTAGGAGAGTATTTACAGAATAATGTACAGAATAATGTTGATTTGAATTTAGCTGATGTAGCTTATACTCTAAGCTGCGGGCGCAGAAATTTCCATCATCGACGCATATTGGTTTGTCAAGCAACTTCTGATGCAGCGATCGCCTTAAGCAATACAGAATCGCACCAAGATACTACCAGTAGCATCGAGCTAAAAGAGCAACCTGTTGTATTCATGTTCCCAGGTCAAGGGTCTCAATATGTAAACATGGGGCTAGAACTGTATCAAACTGAGCCTATATTCCGCGAGCAAGTGGATTTATGCAGTGAAATCCTCAAGCCGGAACTCAAGTTAGACCTCCGCAATATCTTGTATCCCCAATCTTCCGATACTCAGCCAGCACAAGAGCAATTACAACAAACAGCGATCGCCCAAACCGCATTATTTACGGTCGAGTATGCTTTAGCCCAACTCTGGCGTTCTTGGGGAATTAATCCACAAGGGATGATTGGTCACAGCATTGGCGAATATGTCGCCGCCTGTTTAGCCGAAGTGTTTTCCGTGGAAGATGCTTTGTTATTGGTTGCAGCGCGAGGGAATATGATGCAACAACTCCCCAGTGGTGCCATGCTTTCCGTACCCTTGAAATCATCGGAAATACAAGCTTTCTTAGGCCAAGATCTGGCGATCGCCGCAATAAATGAGACATCACGTTGTGTAGTATCTGGTACTGCTGCTGCAATAGATACTTTAGAGACTAAATTAACCACTCAAGGATTACAGTGTCGCCGATTGCACACATCTCATGCCTTCCATTCGCCAATGATGGAACCAATACTAATTCCATTTACACAAAGAGTTAAACAAGTATCCTTAAATTCCCCTAAAATTCCTTATGTATCCAACCTTACAGGAACCTGGATTACAGCAGAACAAGCAACTAGCCCAAATTATTGGGCGCAACATCTCCGTCAAACAGTCTTATTTGCTGAAGGGATCAAGAACTTCTGCCTAGATCCAGAGCAAATTCTCCTAGAAGTAGGACCGGGACGCACTTTAAGTTCTCTAGCCAAACAAAATACCAATAAAGTAGCATCACAATTAGTCTTAAATTCCATCCGTCATCCACAAGAGAATCAATCCGACACAGCCTTTTTGCTGAATAGTCTCGGTCGTCTTTGGTTAGCAGGAGCCAAAATTGACTGGCTGAATTTCTACCATCGAGAGAACCGTCAACGAGTACCTTTACCAACTTATCCATTTGAGCGTCAACGTTATTGGCTGGATACGCCACAGCAACCCCAATTTACCAGCGAATCGGAACTTTCTCTCACTCAAAAGTCAGATATTACTGATTGGTTTTATGTTCCCTCTTGGCAGCGAATACCATTATCTCCTCACCCATCAGAAAAACCATCCCTGATGATGCTGATGTTTATAGATGAATATGGGCTAGGAGAGGAATTAGCTCAATCAATGACACAACAAGGTCACAAGATTGTTCGTGTCAGGTGGGGAGAATCTTTTGTTAAGCACAACGACGGACTATATACGCTCAATCCTCAACAAGTAAGCGATTACGATAATTTGTTGCAAGAAATACAGAAATTAAATTTTACGCCAAACAAGATTATTCATTTATGGAGTCTAACCCATAATAGTTTTAACGCCAACTCTCCTGCGGAATTAACTATAGAGCAAATTGACAAAGCTCAAGATTTAGGATTCTATAGCTTACTCTTCTTCGTTCAAGCTTGGGGAAGAGGAGTTTTGACCGAACCAAGCGAAATCATCGTTATTTCTAATCATATCTTTAACGTTACAGGACAGGATAGCCTCTATCCTGAAAAAGCCTGTTTATTAGGACCAGTGCAAACCATTCCTCAGGAATACCCCTATCTTACTTGTCGTTATATCGATATTGTAGTTCCTACACCAGAAGCCAAGCAAGAACGTCATCGGCTCCTAGAGCAATTAGTTACAGAATTAACGACAAAATCGACAGATAAAGGTATTGCCTATCGCGGACAATATCGCTGGCTGCAAACTTTTGCACCATTTCCTCTTCAGGAAAATGATGCTTCCATAGAGAAAAGAGCGAAATTGCTCAGACCAAAAGGAGTTTACTTAGTTACTGGTGGACTTAGCTACGTCGGTTTTTTACTAGCGCAACACTTAGCTAAAACTGTCAAAGCGAGACTAATTTTAACAGGACGTTCTGCATTTCCAGAGCGTCAAGACTGGTCTAATTGGCTTGCTAGTCACGACGAACAAGATAACACCAGTAGCCAAATTCGCCAAGTGCAGAAACTAGAAGAATTAGGGGCTGAAGTTTTGATCGCCAGAGCTGATGTCTCCGATCTGGCACAGATGACAGAAGTGTTAAAACAAGCAGAAGCACAATTTGGACAAATTAATGGAGTAATCCATGCAGCCGGTGCAGGTGCAATTTGGGGACAATCAATTAATGTAATCGAGAATATCAGCAAGGCTGAGTGTCAAGCCCAATTTACAGCGAAAGTATATGGCACAGTCGTTTTAGCCAAAATTTTTCAAGACAAAAACATCGATTTTTGTATGCTAACATCTTCCTTGTCTTCCATCTTAGGAGGATTAGGATTTGTGGCATATTCTGCTGTGAATAATTTCATGGATATTTTTGTCCAGCAACATATGCAAAAGACTCAAGCTTATTGGATAAGTGTTGATTGGGATGGCTGGAAGGATAGCCAGACAATTGTTCTCAAAGATTTCACTTTTGGGAATGAAGTAGCCGAGTTAGAAATTGCAGCAGAAGAGGGAGTCAAAGCTTTTGAACTTATTTTAACCGTTCCTGAAATTAATCAAATAGTTGTATCTACAGTAGCGCTACAGCCAAGAATAGAATTCTGGGTGAAGCGACAGATGATAAGAGATAGCAAGAATTACCAATCGGCTACTCCCACCTCTACAAATCATCTACAAGCATCTAATTACATAGCGCCCAGAAATGAAACAGAAGCAACTATCGCTAACATTTTCCGGGAATTACTTGGTGTCAAGGATGTTGGGATCAATAACAGTTTTTTGGAGTTGGGCGGTGATTCATTAACAGGAACTCAATTGCTATCCAAACTCAAACAAGCTTTTGCTATGAACCTACCGATTAGCACTATATTTGAGTTTCCCACGGTAGCCCAATTAGCTGAAATTATTCAGGAAAAACAGCAGCCAGGGCTAGGGGATTTGGAAAAAACCGGTAAGATTTTGCAATTGATGGAAGAGCTTTCCGAAGAGGAAATAATGGCTCTACTGGAATAAATGTTTGAAAAATGTCAAGTTTTGTGATTGAATAAAAGCAGATAACCCTCATCTAAGTTGAAATCTGTATTTTTTTCTCTAGTAAAACCTTACCTGTAAGTAATTAAGTACTAGGTTTTAGGTTTTTAACCTTGGCTGAATCATCTGAAATAGCCATAGCAAATCAAAAGGAGCAGTGTGAAAACATTATGACTACAACAAGTAATCAAAACTAGAAAAGAAACTGCTAAAACTATTTCTTAAGCAGTTTAACAAATAATTTGGTAGATAAACTGAACTGTATACTATTCTTATAGTAACAGTATTGAAAAACATACTTAAACTTATAGAAATAGAATCAATATGGTATCCCAAACAAAATCAGAACAGCAAGAAATAGCTAAAAAACTAGCCAACCTTCCTCCCGAAAAACGGCATCTTTTGATTAAACTATTGCGAAAAGAAGGTATAGACCTCTTAAAATTCCCGATAACTCCTATTAGCAGAGAATCAAACCAATTTCCTTTATCTTGGGGTCAAGAACGGCTTTGGTTCCTCAACCAATTTGAAGGCACAGCAGACACTTATAATCTGTTGGGAGTAGTACGCATTACTGGAAACCTGCAACTGACTGCGCTACAACAGTCTCTGAATGAAATAGTTAAACGACATGAAGTACTACGGACTAGTTTTATCACAGTTAATGATGCACCTATACAGATCGTTGCACCAGTTGCCACCTGTGAAATAACTATAGAAGATTGGCAGCACTTGTCAGAAACAGCAGATTTATTAGAACAATATATCAAGAGAGAACAGCAAACCCTATTTGATTTAACTACAGGTCCTTTATTGCGGGCTACCCTATTAAAACTATCACCTAGGGAATCAATCTTATTAATCACAAGGCATCATATAGTTTGGGATGGTTGGTCAACAGGAATTTTCTTACAAGAGTTGTCGAGAATCTACGCAGCTTATAGCCAGGGAAAAGCATCTCCCCTACCACCATTACCAATTCAATATGCTGACTATGCAGCTTGGCAAAGACAGTGGCTGAGTCAAGCTGCTTTGGAAAATCAACTGGACTATTGGAAAAAACAATTATCTGATGCCAATTTCCTTTTACAACTACCACAGGATAGAATTCGACCACCTGTGATGTCATATCGAGGTCGCACACAAAGATTTAGCATCAATCAGGAGTTCACCAAGCAATTACAACAACTGAGTTTGCTATCAGAATCTACCTTATTTATGACTCTGTTGGCAGCTTTTGCAGTTTTGTTATATCGTTATAGCCATCAAGAAGATATTCTCATTGGCTCACCCATAGCTAACAGAACATCAACAGAAACCGAATCCTTAATTGGCTTTTTTGTCAATACTTTGGTACTAAGGGTGAAACTCCAGGGAAATCCTAGTTTTGAGGAGTTACTTCATCAAGTAAAAGAAGTCACCCTATCAGCTTATGCTCATCAAGATATCCCCTTTGAGAAAGTGGTAGAAGCTCTAAACCCAGAAAGGTCTTTGAGCTACTCTCCTATATTCCAAGTAATGTTTATCTTACAAAATACTCCGAATCAAGCTTTTGAGTTACCGGGAGTTACTTTGACACCCTTAACCATGCTTAAAGAAACAACTAACTTTGATTTGACTCTGGATATGGAGCAAATAGGGTCAGAGCTAGTAGGAACATGGGAGTACAATACAGACATCTTTGATGATCGGACAATTGCAGCAATGTCGGGTCATTTTCAAAATGTATTAGCCGGGATAGTGGCTAATCCAAAACAAACAATTGGAGAAATACCTCTATTATCTTCAGTAGAACAGCAGCAGTTGTTAGTAGAATGGAATAACACAACTAGGGAATATCCCAGTGATAAATGTATTCATCAGTTATTTGAGTCACAAGTAGAGAAAACACCAAATGCTGTGGCTGTGGTATTTGAAAACCAACAGTTAACCTATCAAGAATTAAATCAAAGAGCCAACCAGCTAGCACATTACCTAAAAGGCTTGGGCGTTAGACCAGAGGTGCTGGTGGGTATTTGTGTGGAACGTTCTTTGGAGATGGTGGTAGGACTATTGGGGATTCTGAAAGCTGGTGGGGCTTACGTACCACTTGACCCCAATTATCCGTCAGAACGGTTGAGTTATATGTTGACGGACTCGGCTGTTGAAGTGCTTTTAACCCAACAGTCCTTATGGGATGCTTTACCATCTCATACTGAACAGGTAGTTTGTTTAGATACTGATTGGGAACAAATTCAGCAACATAGCCAGGAAAATTTTGATTCTGGAGTCTGTGCAAATAATTTGGTTTATGTGATCTATACTTCTGGTTCCACTGGACTACCTAAGGGAGTAATGAATATCCACCAAGGGGTTCATAATCGTCTGTTGTGGATGCAACAGTCCTATCCCCTAACCGGTAATGATCGCGTAATCCAAAAAACTCCCTTCAGTTTTGATGTCTCAGTCTGGGAGTTTTTCTGGCCATTAATTACCGGAGCAAGTATTGTCGTTGCACAACCAGAAGGACACAAAGATAGTAGTTATTTAGTCCAGTTAATTGCGCAAAATCAAATTACGACAATACATTTTGTCCCCTCAATGCTACAAGTTTTTCTACAAGATCCTGATTTAGAGAGTTGTAGCTGCTTAAAGCGAGTCTTTTGTAGTGGAGAAGCGCTACCTTTTGAACTGATGCAGCGCTTTTTCCAGAAACTAGAATGCGAATTGCATAATCTTTATGGACCAACAGAAGCAGCAATAGATGTAACTTATTGGCAATGTCAGTTACAAGCAGATTTGCAGATAGTGCCTATTGGTCATCCTATAAGTAATACACAGATATATATTTTAGACAAATATATGCAACCAGTACCCATAGGAGTAGGGGGAGAATTATATATTGGTGGCGATGGTTTAGCCAGAGGCTACTTGAATCGTCCAGAGTTAACTTTAGAGAAATTTATTACAAATCCCTTTGAGAAGGCAGGAGGTAGGAGGCAGGAGGCAGGAGGCAGATTATATAAGACTGGAGATTTGGCTCGTTATCTGCCAGATGGAAATATCGAATATCTGGGTCGGATAGATAACCAAGTAAAGCTACGTGGCTTCCGCATTGAGTTAGGAGAAATTGAAGCAGTTCTCAACACCTATTCTCAAATCCAACAAGCTGTAGTCATTGCAAGAGAAGATATTCCTGGGAACAAACGCTTGGTTGCATATGTAATAACTTCTGACCCATCACTCAATAGCAACCAACTACGAGAACTGCTCTTATCAAAGCTACCAGAGTACATGATACCAAGTGCCTTTGTTTTCTTAGACAAATTACCTTTAACACCCAACGGTAAAATAGACCGCAAAGCACTACCAGCACCGGATGGGGAAATCATCAGAGCAGATGAATACTTAACACCACATACACCAAGTCAAGAAATCATCGCTAACATCTTTACCAAAGTTCTAGGTGTGCAAAATGTAAGTATTCACGACAACTTCTTTGAAATAGGTGGACATTCCCTACTCGCTACCCAATTAGTTTCCCGACTCAAACTTGCCTTTGGCGTAGAAATACCCCTGAGAACCATCTTTGCCTCTC
>Ga0209611_10002990_pt1 | contig 29609 bp, 30 predicted proteins | sample S1TSphgellanicum_3_FD_187693 | JGI IMG/M metagenome (GOLD analysis project Ga0209611, IMG submission 187693) | Host-associated microbial communities from peat moss isolated from Minnesota, USA - S1T2_Fc - Sphagnum magellanicum MG (SPAdes) (version 2) | ecosystem: Host-associated > Plants > Peat...
GAAGGTTTTTCGCTCGACACGCTCAAAATGGTGGGCACTTTCAAGGTGGGCAGCAGCTTTTATGGGCTCGTGCAATCCAAAGACGGTTTGGTGCACAAGGTTCAGCCCGGCAATTATCTGGGACAGAACGACGGCAAGGTGACCGATATTTCAGGCGGAAGAATTAGTCTCGTCGAGATCGTTCCGGACGGTCTTGGCGGCTATATCGAGCGACCCGCCTCGTTGGCGTTGTCCGACTGAGGCTACAGGGAGAAGACAGATGGCGATGATGAGAAACGGGATACGAGCGGCCGTACGAACTGCCAGAATCGGCGCGATGGCGCTGGTGGCATTGGCCGCATTCAGCATCACGGCGCGGGCCGAGGATCCGAACAAACTGGAGTCGATCGACGTCCAGACCTTGTCGGGTCAACAGGTGCAGCTCAAATTGCACATGAGCGGACCGGCGCCGGAGCCGCTGCCGTTCACCATCGACAAGCCGGCCCGGATCGCGTTCGATCTGCCGAACACGACGCTCGCCCTCGCATCACGCCGCTTCGACGTGCGTTCCGGGGGCGTCGATACGGTGCTTGCCGCCGAGGCCAACGGCCGCACTCGCCTGGTCGTCAATGTCGACTCGTTGATGCCGTACACCACCAAGGTCGACGGCAACACCATCATCGTCACGCTCGGCAGCCAGCCCGGCGATGCGGCCGGCAAGACGGCCGTCGCCCGCGCGGGAGCCGGTGTAGCCGGCGCGCCGGTCGAGCGCTCGATCCGCACCATCGACTTCAGGCGCGGCAACGACGGCACCGGCCGGGTGATCGTGCAGCTGACGGATCCGCGCACGCCGGTCAACGTGCGTCAGGAAGGCAATCAAGTGGTGGTCGACTTTGCCGGCACGCTGATGCCCAAAAACCTCATGCGCCGCTACGACGTCATGGATTTCGCGACGCCGGTGCAAACCGTCGATGCGGTCCGGGTCGAGGGCAGCTCGCGGCTGGTGATCAGCGCACAAGGCGACTTCGAACAGCTCGCCTATCAATCCGACAATCAGTACACCATCGAGATCAAGCCATCCCAGAAGCGCGCGGCGGCCGACGAAAAGAAGGAATACACCGGCGAGCGCCTGACCTTGAATTTCCAGGATATCGATGTGCGTTCGGTGCTGCAGCTGCTCGCCGACACCAGCGGCCAGAATATCGTGGTCAGCGACTCGGTGACCGGCAATCTGACCCTGCGTCTGCAAAACGTGCCCTGGGATCAGGCCCTCGACATCGTGCTGCGCACCAAGGGGCTGGATAAGCGCCGCCAGGACAATGTCATCATCATCGGGCCGACCGAGGAGCTCGCATCGCGCGAGAAAGCGGAACTCGCCGCCCACAAAGAGGTGCAGGAGCTGTCCCCGACGCACACCGAGTTCATGCAGGTGAACTACGCGAAAGTGGCCGATCTCGCCAAGCTGATCAAGGCCGCGAATGCGAAGGATTCCATGTTGTCGTCGCGCGGCAGCCTGTCCGTCGATGAGCGCACCAACACCTTGCTGGTTCAGGACACGTCGGACAAGTTGGCGGATATCCGCCGCCTGGTGCAAATCCTCGACGTACCCGTCAAGCAGGTGCTGATCGAAGCGCGCATCGTGATCGTGAGCGATACGTTCGAGCGCGATTTGGGCGCCCGGTTCGGCGTCACCAGCGCGCAGAAGAGCGGCAGCAACGGCCTGCTGTCGATCACCGGCAACGGTGTGGGCGCGGACACGATGACTCAATCGGCGATCACCAATCTGACCACCACGGGCAAGGTCACTCCGGTGACGACCCCCATCCTCGACAATCGCTACCAGGTGAATTTGCCCGCGGCGAATACCAACGGCAGCATCGGCATATCGCTGTTGGGGGGCAGCTACATCGTCGATCTCGAGCTGTCGGCGGCGCAAAACGAGGGCAAGAGCGAAACCATATCCTCGCCCCGCGTGATCACGGCGAACCAGAAGCAGGCCACCATCATGCAGGGTGTGGAGATTCCGTACCAGGAATCGGCGTCGAGCGGCGCCACCACGACGCAGTTCAAGAACGCCGTGCTGTCGCTCAAGGTGACGCCGTTGATCACCCCCGACAACCGGGTGATCCTGGACCTCGACGTGTCGGACGACTCGGTGGGCCAGCAGGTCACGAGCGCCACCGGCGGCAGCGTGCCGTCGATCGACACGCGTGAAATCATCACCCAGGTGCTGGTCAATGACGGTCAGACCGTGGTTCTCGGCGGTATTCTCGACACCACCAAGACGAAATCCGCCAACAAGGTGCCGTTCTTTGCCGACATTCCCATCTTGGGCAACCTGTTCAAGAGCACGACCGACATCAACAACAAGACCGAGCTGCTGATCTTCATCACGCCGAAGATTCTGCGTGAAGGATCGAATCTGTACTGATCGATGAGCCCAAGAGGGGCCGGCTTAAAGCTTTGAGGAAACCGCCCTTCGGGCGGTTTTTTCATTGGCACGCCCAAATATGCGCGCACACTGTTAATTCCTGCCGAAGTCGCGGCGATTTTGTGATTAAGTAGCGCCACAACATAGAAGCTGCCGGCATGCTCGCCACCGGAAACATATTCCTCATTGGACCCATGGGCTCCGGCAAGACCGCCGTGGGCCGGCATCTTGCGCGCATGCTGCGGTTCACTTTCCACGACAGCGATTCCGACATCGAGGCGAGAACCGGCGTGGATATTGCGTTTATCTTCGAGAAGGAAGGCGAGGCGGGCTTCAGGATCCGCGAACGGGAGTCCATCCTGCGTCTGACCGGGCTCGAGTCCATCGTGCTCGCGACGGGCGGCGGAGCCGTGATTGACCCGGACAACCGCCGGGCGCTGTCCGAGCGCGGGGTGGTGGTGTACCTGTCCACATCGATCGAGCAGCAGCTCGAGCGCACCCGGCACGGCCGGCACCGGCCGCTGCTGAACGACACCGACCCGGAACAAAAGCTCATGGAATTGATGCAGCGGCGGGCGGTCCTCTACGCCGAGATCGCCGATTTCACCGTCTCCACCGACGGCCGGCGGGTGCAGCTGGTCGCCGAGGAAATCCAGCAACGGCTGCGCGCCGCGCAAGCCCTCAAGAGGCCCGTATAATCAACCCCATGGTGCAAACGCTGCAGGTGGACGTCGGGCATTCGCGCTATTCCATCGAGATCGGACCCGGCCTGCTGGCGAACGGCAACTGGCTGAACGGCAACCTGCTGGGCCGCGATTTGATGATCGTGACCAATACCACCGTGGCGCGCTTGTACCTGTCGACGTTGATGGAGAGCTTGTCGAGCAGGCGCACCGCCGAGTGCATATTGCCGGACGGCGAACAGCACAAGACCCTGCAGACCGCCGGCTGGGTGTTCGATGCGTTGGTGGCGCAAAAAATGAATCGCGATGCCATGGTGCTGGCCTTGGGCGGCGGCGTGGTCGGCGACATCGCGGGGTTCGCCGCGGCCTGCTATCAGCGCGGCATCGGCTACCTGCAGATTCCAACCACGCTCCTCGCCCAGGTCGACTCGTCGGTCGGCGGTAAGACCGGGGTCAATCATCCGGGCGGCAAGAACCTGATCGGCGCCTTTCATCAACCGCTCGCCGTGGTCGCCGACACCGACACGCTCGGCACGCTGCCGGAGCGGGAACTGCGCGCGGGGCTTGCCGAAGTGATCAAGTACGGCTGCGTCTGGGACCCGTTGCTATTCGATTGGCTGGACCACAACATGGGCGCTCTGATCGCCCGGGATTCCGAGGCGTTGACCTATGCCGTGGCGAGATCCTGCGAAATCAAGGCGACGATCGTCGCGAAAGACGAGCGCGAACACAATTTGAGGGCGATCTTGAACTTCGGCCATACGTTCGGACACGCCATCGAGGCGGCCACCGCTTACGACAGTTTTCTGCACGGCGAGGCGGTGGGATTGGGGATGCTGATTGCCGCCGATCTGTCGCTGCGCCTCGGGCTGATCGACGCCAACGCACGTGACCGGATACGCGATATCCTGGCGCGCGCCGGCCTTCCCACCGAGGCGCCGCGCATCGGCGTGCAGAACGCGGTTGAACTCATGCAAATGGACAAGAAGGTGCTCGCGGGCAAGGTGCGGTTGGTGCTCATGGAAAAGATCGGGCGCGCCATCGTGACGCCCGACTATGCGCAGGGCGCCCTCGATGCCACGCTGCAGGAGCATTTCGCGTGACCGCGCTTGCGCCGTATGCCGCGCACGACGAAGAGTCGCACGGGCGCCGCCACCCCGAACCCGCACCGTCCTATCGCTCGGAATATCAGCGCGACCGCGACCGCATCGTGCATTCCACCGCGTTCCGCAGGCTCGTCTACAAGACCCAGGTGTTCGTCAACCACGAAGGCGACTTATACCGCACCCGGCTGACCCATTCGCTCGAGGTGGCGCAGATCGCGCGCACCATCGCGCGGGCGCTCGAGCTCAACGAAGTGCTGTCCGAGGCGATTTGCCTGGCCCATGACCTGGGGCACACGCCGTTCGGCCATGCCGGACAGGATGCGCTCAACGAATGCATGATGGATTTCGGGGGTTTCGAACACAACCTGCAATCCCTGCGGGTGGTGGATGTGCTCGAGGAACATTACGCGGATTTCGACGGCCTCAACTTGAGCTTCGAATGCCGCGAAGGAATCCTCAAGCACTGCTCCTACAACAATGCGCTGCAACTCGGTGAATTGGGCGAGCGATTCATCCATCGGCGGCAACCCGGTCTCGAGGCCCAGCTCGCGAATTTTGCCGACGTGATCGCCTACAACAATCACGATGTGGAGGACGGCATCCGCGCCGGCCTCATCACCGTGGAACAATTGCTGGCGGTCCCGTTGTTCCGCGACTACCATGCCGAAGTGCATGAAAAATACCCGGCGCTGTCGGGCCGTCGGCAGGTGTATGAAATCGTGCGGCGGATGATCAACCACCTGGTGTCCGATTTGATCGAATCGTCGGCGTCGCGGCTTGCGGCGTCAGGGGTCCGTTCGATCGCCGACGTGAGATCGCAGCCGGGGCCTTTGATCGGATTCAGCGACGCCACGCGCGATTTGAACTATGCGCTGAAGACCTTCCTGCGCGAGCACGTCTACAAGCACTACAAAGTGCGCCGCATGACCGCCAAGGCGCGCCGCGTCGTGCGGGAGCTGTTCGATGCGTTTTTCAGCGACCCCTCGCTGATGCCCGACGAGCACCGGGCGACGGGCACTCGTTTGGAAACGGCCCAGGGTCCGGCGGGACGCGCCCGCGCGGTGGCCGACTACATCGCGGGCATGACGGACCGTTACGCCATTCTCGAGCATCGCCGCCTGTTCGATCCGGGTGAGCGCACGTGAGCGCAGTGAACACGGCGCTCAAGAACGACCTGTTGCTGCGCGCCTTGCTGCGGGAACCGACGCCGCGACGGCCCATCTGGCTGATGCGCCAGGCGGGCCGTTACCTACCGGAATACCGCGCCACGCGTGCGCGCGCCGGCAATTTCCTGGCCATGTGCACCAATCCCGACATCGCCTGCGAAGTGACCCTGCAACCGATCGATCGATATCCGCTCGACGCCGCAATTTTGTTCTCCGACATCCTCACCATTCCGCACGCCATGAACTTAGGGCTCGAGTTCGAGGCCGGCGAGGGACCGAAGTTCGAGCGGCCGGTGCGAAGCGCCGCGGACATCGCCAAAATCGGAGTGCCGGATCCGGGGCGGGAATTGAAATATGTCATCGATGCCGTGGCGCTGATCCGCCGCGAACTCGGCGGACGAGTGCCGCTGATCGGCTTCGCCGGCAGCCCCTGGACGGTCGGCACTTATATGGTGGAAGGCGGCGGCAGCAAGACCTTCGGCCAGATCAAACGCATGATGTACGCCGCCCCGAAGGATCTGCATCGCCTGCTCGCCTTGCTGGCCAAGGCCACCATTCTGTACCTGAATGCTCAAATCGCGGCGGGTGCGCAGGCGGTGATGCTGTTCGATACGTGGGGAGGCGTGCTGACGCCGGCGCAATACCAGGAGTTCTCGCTGCACTACATGGCGCAGATTGTCGACGCGCTGACCCGCCAGTCGGAGGGGCGACGGGTACCCAGCATCGTGTTTACCAAGGGCGGCGGCGCGTGGCTCGACAAAATTGCGGCGATCGGTTGCGATGCCGTCGGCGTCGACTGGACCACGGATTTGAGCGTGGCGCGCGAAGCGGTCGGCGGGCGCGTGGCGCTGCAGGGGAATCTCGATCCGGCCGCCCTGTTCGCATCTGCCGACACGTTGCGGGGGGAGACCTTGCGCGTACTCCAGAGCTTCGGCCCCGGCGCCGGCCATGTGTTCAATCTGGGTCACGGCATCACCCCCGAGGTCGATCCGGAGCGCGTCGCGGTGTTGGTGGAGACCGTGCAGAGCTATGCGCTTGCCTGATGGTTCGGTGCAGCGCGGCGGCCAGGGTCTCTGAGTTCATCGATTAGTTCATCGCGCAGCGCACGCCGCAAGATCTTGCCCACGTTGGTCTTGGGCAATTCGGCGCGAAAGTACACGTGCCGCGGAATCTTGTAGCCCGTCAGTTCCTTGCGGCAATGGGCGATCAACCCCTCCGCAGTCAGGCTCGCATCCTTCTTCACGACGAATAGCGCGACCGCTTCGCCGGAATTCTCGTCCGGCTGCGCCACCGCCGCAACTTCGAGCACGCCCGGATGCGCCGCGACGACTCCCTCGATTTCATTGGGATACACGTTGAAACCGGACACCAGGATCATGTCCTTCTTGCGATCCTCGATGAACACGTAGCCTTTCTCGTCGATGCGGCCGATATCGCCGGTGCGCAGCCAATCACCGAACATCACCTGCTCGGTCTCCTCGGGCCGGTTCCAATAGCCGCGCATGACCTGGGGTCCGAATACGCAGATCTCACCCACGCTGCCCACCGGCACTTCGACGCCGGCGTCGTCGCGAATCGAGATATCGGTGGAGGGAACCGGCAATCCGATGGAGCCGTTGAAATCCAAGCCCGCGGGATTCGCGGTGGCGACGGGCGAGGTTTCCGTCAAGCCCCACCCTTGAGTCAATACGCAGCCCGTGACCTCTTTCCAGCGGGCCGCAACGACCGCCTGCACGGCCATGCCGCCCGCGAACGAGACGCGCAAGCTCGTGAAGTCGACGGACTCAAACCCCGGGGTGTGCAGCAGGGCATTGAACAATGTGTTCACGCCGCTGATGAAATTGAATTTGTACTTCTTCAACTCGGCCACGAACGACTTGAAATCGCGCGGATTGGTGATCAATACGTTGTGAGCGCCCAGGCTCAAAAACGCCAGGCAATTGCTGGTCAGCGCGAAGATGTGATAGAGCGGCAACGCGGTGATGACGACGCGCTTTTCTCCGGCGTGCAGCGACGGCGTCACCCAGGCGGAGGATTGCAGTATATTGGCGACCATGTTGCGGTGGGTGAGAATCGCCGCCTTCGAGACGCCGGTCGTGCCGCCCGTATATTGGAGGAAGGCAATGTCCTGAGGGCCCAAGCTCACCGGCTCGAGCTTCTGGCCGAGGCCGCCGCCCAAGGCGCTCTTGAACGGCAGCGCACCCGGCATGCTCCATGCCGGAATCTGCTTGCGCACATGCTTGAGCACGAAATTGACGATCAGTCCGCGCGGAAACCCCAACAAGTCACCGATCCGGGTGACGAGCACCTGCGTAAGCTCGGTGCGCGGCAATACCTGCTGCAGCACATGCACAAAATTCTCGACGATGACGATGGCCTTCGCGCCGGAGTCTTTCAGCTGATGCTCCAGTTCCCGGGCGGTGTACAGAGGATTGGTGTTGACGACCACCATGCCGGCGCGCAGCACACCGAACAGCGCGATCGGATACTGCAATATATTGGGCATCATGAGCGCGACCCGGTCGCCCTTCACCAGCCCCGATTTTTTCTGCAGCCAGACCGCAAACGCAAGGCTCAGTTCGTCGAGCTGGGCATAGCTTAAGGTCGCGCCCATGTTGGTGAAGGCCGGCAGCGGGCGGTGCGCCACGCAGGCCTGGTCGACAATGTCGCGCAAGCTCGCGTAAGCGTCCGGGTCGATGTCCGCCGGCACTCCGAGCGGGTACTGCTGCAGCCAAGTTCGATCCACCCGCCATTCCTCGCTGTTATCCCGCGCGCCGTACGACCGCGCACTATATCAGGTCACTCGCTGCATCCGCTCGCAGGCGGTGTCTGCCGGGCATCTCCCGGAGTTTCTATAGGCAAGCCGCGCGGCTCGGAGCAAACTTCGCCCATGGAGCCGCATCGTTGAGAATCTGGCAATGACCCTGCGGGCAATGGCCGCCACGGCGGCGAGACTGGGGTCATTTGCGAGCCTGGGGTCATTTGCGAGCCTGGGGTTATTTACAAGCCTGGGGTTGTCCGGCTGCGTCGTAGGCTACGGCCAGTGCCTGTTCACCGAGCCCATCAAGACTACGCTTACCGGTCACGTTCACTTTCGCAACTATCCGGCCCCCGACGGCTTGGACAACGTACCCGTGCTGTCGCTCGATCGCACCGCGTATATCTATTCCCCGGCGCACAGTCTTCAATGCCTGCCGGCGAACGATCTGCAGCTGATCGGCGTGGCGGAATTTCCCCAGGACGTCATCGAGGACTCGCACGTGACCGTCGACGGATCGGTGTTCGAAGCGGCTTCGGCGCGCCAGCACACGAGCTTCGTGATGAACGTGGTCAGCATCCTGCCGATCCGCACGCCGCGCTAGCACAATCGACACCGGATTCGGCAAGAATCCGTTTACAATTCGTGCAGGGTCAAACAAATCAAACCAGGGAGTTAACTCGCATGAAAAGCAAAAATCGATGGGGTCTGATTGCCGCGTCGCTGCTCACCTTAGGCGCGCTGACCGCGTTGCCGGCCGCGGCCGCCGATTCGACCACCCCCACCACCTGCAAGGACGGGACCACCTCCTCGGCCACGGGCCGGGGCGCGTGCAGCGGCCATGGCGGCGTCCAAAAGATTTCCTCGGCCGCCCCTGCTGCGGCTGCTGCGCCCGCCGCGGCGCCGGCGGCTCCTGCGGCACCCGCTGCCTCGGGTGGGTCCAGTACCTGCAAGGACGGCACCACCTCCACGGCCACCGGCCGCGGCGCATGCAGCGGCCATGGCGGCGTGCAAAAGGCGTCCAAGAGCCAACCGGCGGCGGCCTCCACGGTCGCGCCGGCCGCGGCCGCACCGGCTACGCCGGCCCCGGCCAAGACCGCGGCTCCTGCCGCGGCCGCAGCGCCCGCTGTCACGGCTGCGGCACCCGCCGCAGCGAAAACCACGACCGCTTCGAAGTCGGCGGCCACGGTGACGGCGAGCAACACCGATCCTACCGGCGCGACCGCCAAGTGCAAAGACGGCACTTATTCGAAGTCGCAGCACCATAGCGGGACGTGTTCGAGCCACGGCGGGGTCAGCGAATGGCTCACGTCGGCGCAGTAACACCGCGCCGCCGTAAACAAAGGACGGACTCAAAGTAGGCCGGCGCTGCCGCAGCTACGAGCACGGGTCGAATAGGGCAGTTACTTGTGCAAAAGCGGCTGCAGCGCCGGCCAGACATTGGCCAGCAGTAAAGGCTCGCCGAGCGCATTCGGATGTATCCCGTCGGCCTGCATGAGATTCGGCGTGAAGGCGACGTCATTCAACAGGAAGGGCACGAGCGGCAGCTTTTTTTGGCGCGCCAGATCGACGTAACTTAGGCGGAATTGTTCGGTATAGTCGGGACCGTAGTTGGGCGGCATTCGCATGCCGAGCAGCAGCACGCGAGCCCCCGCCGCCGCCGCGAGATCCGCCATCTGCGCGAGATTAGCCCGCATTTGCGCAATCGGCAGCGCGCGCAATCCGTCGTTGCCGCCGAGTTCGAGTATGACAATCTTGGGTTGATGCAGGGAGAGAGCCCGCGGCAGCCGCGCGAGGCCTCCGGCGGTCGTCTCGCCGCTGACGCTGGCATTGATGACCTCATAGCCGTACCCTTCGGTCTGGAGCTTCGTTTGTAGCAATGCCACCCAGCCCTCTTGGACACGCTCCAGACCATAGCCGGCACTGATGCTGTCGCCGAACACCAGGATCACCGGCGTTTCGGCGTGGGCCGAAACCGATGCAGCCACCCACACGAATAGAATCCATAGCCGTTTCACAGGCGCTCCCAAATGTCACAAATCGCGATGCCTGATCAACAGGATCGAATCGTTCTCGACGCCGAGAATGTCTCCAAGACCGTCGCAAGCCCCGAGGGTCAATTGACCATTCTCGCCGATGTGAGCCTGCGTGTGCGAACCGGTGAGACTTTGGCGATCGTCGGCGCGTCGGGCGCCGGCAAGTCCACCCTGCTGGCGCTGCTCGCGGGGCTCGATTCGCCGAGTACCGGCCGCGTCTCGATCGCCGGAGTCGATCTGACCGACCTCAATGAAGATGGCCGGGCCGCCATCCGGGGTAAACACGTGGGATTCGTCTTTCAGTCGTTTCATCTGATTCCCTCGCTCACCGCGGTTGAAAACGTGATGCTGCCGCTCGAACTCGGCGGCCGCCGCGACGCCCGCCAGGCGGCGTCGGCCGCGCTCGACCAGGTGGGACTCACTCCGCGTCTCGCGCATTATCCGAAGCAGTTGTCGGGCGGCGAACAGCAGCGGGTGGCAATTGCGCGCGCCTTCGTCACGCACCCGGCCGTGCTGTTCGCGGATGAACCCACGGGCAACCTGGATACCGCCACCGGCCAGCGCATCACCGATCTGCTGTTCGAGCTCAATCGCAGCACCGGCAGCACCCTGGTGCTGGTCACGCACGATCGCACGCTGGCGCAGCGTTGCGGCCGGATGCTCGAGCTCGACGCCGGACACTCGGTGAATTGATGCAAGTTCTGCGATTCGCCTTGCGCAATCTGTGGCGCGACCTCAAGTCCGGCGAATTGTCGGTGCTGTTGCTGGCACTCGCCGTCGCGGTGCTGTCGCTCACGGCCGTAGGCTTCTTCACCAGCCGCATTTCACAAGGAGTCCGTGCGCAGGCGGCCGAAGTGCTGGCCGCGGATCTGCGGCTCGAGTCCCCGAATCCGATCCCGGATCGCTATCTCGAGGAGGCGCGTGTTCGCGGCCTGAAGAGCGCGCGGATTCTGTCCTTTCCGACGGCGATATTCAGCGGCGACGTCAGCCAATTGGCGGCGCTCAACGCGGTCAGCACGGGCTACCCCTTGCGCGGTCACGTGCGCATCGCGGATGCGCCATTCGGGGTTGCCCGCACCACCGACCGCATACCCAACCGCGGCGAGGTGTGGATCGACTCGCGCATCATTGCGCAACTCAAGATAGGGTTGGGATCGCCGTTGCGCATCGGCGCGGCGTCGTTTCGCGTGACCCAGGTACTCGATTACCGGCCGGATCAGGGCACGGGCTTCGTGAATCTCGCGCCGGCCGCGTTGCTCAACTATGACGACGTCGCATCGACCCAATTGATTCAGCCCGGCAGCCGCGTCACCTACGAGGTTCTGTTCGCCGGCAATGCGCCGGCGGTGGCGGATTTCCGCGAGTGGCTCGTGTCGACCAAGGCGCCGGGCGAACGACTGCGCGGAGTGGACGAGTCGAGCCGGCAGCTGAACTCCGCCATCGACCGCGCCAGCCGGTTTCTGAACCTCGCGAGTTTGGCGTCCGTGCTGCTGGCCGCGGTGGCCGTGGCCATGGGCGCGAGACGCTATGCGACGCGTCACATCGATACCGTCGCCTTGATGAAATGCATGGGCGCCTCGCAAAGCTTCGTGCTCGCGATTTCGCTGATCGAATTGACGTTGTTGGCGGTGTTCGCGGTCGCCATCGGGGCGCTGCTGGGCTATGTCGCTCAAGCGGGCCTTGCCTGGCTGCTGCGGGATCTCATCCGCACCGAATTGCCGCCGGCGTCGCTCGCGCCGCTGCCGATCGCCTTGGTGACCGTTCTCGCCATGCTCATCGGTTTCGCCCTGCCGCCGCTGCTGCAGCTGAAGAGTACGCCGCCGGCGCGCGTGCTGCGCAAGAGCATCGGTGCGCCGCCGCTGCGCTACGGGTTGAGCTACCTGCTCGCACTCGCGGCGCTGCTCGCGATTTTGTGGAGCTTGGTGCGCGATACCGAATTGGTGCTCTCCGTGCTCGCCGGTGTCTTGGGCGTGGGCCTCGTGCTCACCCTGGCAGGTTTCGGTCTCGTACGGCTCACCGGGCGGCTGCGCGGCGGCGTCGGAGTCGCGTGGCGGTACGGCCTCGCGAACGTCTCACGGCGCGGCACCGGCAGCGTCGTGCAGATCGTCGCCTTTGGCTTGGGGATCATGGTGCTGTTGCTGCTGGCGGTGGTGCGCGGCGATCTGCTCGCCGATTGGCGGCACAGCCTGCCGACCGATGCGCCCAACAATTTCCTGATCAACATCCGTCCGGAAGAACGCGCCGCCCTGGAGCAATTCCTGCAATCGCACGGCTTCGGCGCGCCGCAGATGTATCCGATGGTGCGTGCGCGCATCACCGCCATCAACTCCGTGCCGAGCGAGTCGCTGAAAATCCCCGGCGAACAGGGCCGCGGATTCCTCGAGCGCGAACAGAATTTGACCTGGTCAGCCGGTCTCATGGAGGACAATCAATTGGTCGCCGGCCGCTGGTGGACCCCGGCGGATGCCGGTAAACCGCTGGTCTCCATTTCTTCCGAATACCAGGAGACATTGCACCTGAAGCTCGGCGACAAACTCAGTTTTGACGTTGCGGGCGAACCGCTGACCGTGGAAGTCGCCAGTATCCGCAAGATCCGCTGGGATAGTTTCCGGCCGAATTTCTTTCTGGTATTTCCGCCCGGATTGCTGGACGGGGCCGCCGGTACCTACATGACCAGCGTGTTCCTGACAGCGGCGCAGCGGCCGGCGCTCACCGATCTGGTGCGTCAGTTCCCGACCGTCTCGGTATTCGACGTCGATGCGATTCTCAAGCAGATCCGCGACATCATGGATCGCGCCTCGCTCGCCGTGCAGTATGTCTTCCTGTTCACTCTGGTCGCCGGGGTCGTAGTGCTGCTCGCGGCGGTACAGTCGACCCGCGACGAGCGCCGCTATGAAAGCGCCATGCTCAGAACCTTGGGCGCCAGCCGCACGACCGTCCTGCAGGGCGTCGCCGCGGAATTCTCCGCGCTGGGATTTCTCTCCGGCACCCTGGCCGCGTTCGGCGCCACCGCCATCGGCTGGATACTGGCTCGCCGCCTGTTCTCCTTGCAGTTCACCCTCGATCCCTGGGTGTGGGCGATCGGTTTGGTCTGCGGCACCGTGCTCGTCGGCTTGGCCGGTACGCTCGCGACCCGCCGCGTCGTCAACACCCCGCCGATTGTCACTCTCCGCGACGACTAAGTAACTCGTCGGTTCAGCGAACCTCGAGCATCACCCACCCCACCGGAATGGGGCTGCCGTGAACCGGTATGGCTTCGATTCGCACGTTGTAGATGCCGGCCGCAAGACCCGTGGTGTTCAAGGTCATGCCCAACTCGCCGTTCGAGTCCTTGAGCAGATTGTTGAGGATCAGCGCGCGCCCCTGATCCTTCTTGTCGACCAGCATGCGGAACTGGGTCATCTTGGCGGTGTAGCCCATGTCGATGTGCAGATCGATCAGTTGCGGGGCGCTGCGGCTCAGCGTGATTCTTGCCCGGTTGATCCCCGGCGCCTGGTCCGGAACGACCCGCAGAGTACTCGTGGTCGCAGGCTGGATCAGCGAGCCCTGATTCATCTGGGTGCGGGCGTCCTCGAGCTCCCCGCGCAGCAGCGCATATTTGCCCAGACTCACCCAGAATGCGGCCAGGCACACGACGGCAATGGCAGACAGGCCGATCAGCACATAGACCGACTTCCACCACGGTGGCTTGGGCTCGCGCAAATCCTGCGGACGGCCGCTCGCTTCGAGCAGTTTCAGGCTGGAGTGCGCTCGCTCGGAGAGCTTCAGCTCATTGAGGTACTCCGGATTGGCACGGCACCAATTCTCGAGATCGCGAGCCCCTTTGAACGGCAGCTTGTTCTCGAGATAACGCTCGACGAGCTTGTGATCTTCGATGAACTTACGATCGAAGCGCGGCATCAGCGTCGGGGCGGAGGTGCCTCGTGGGGTGGTGCCTTGTGGGGCGGTGCCTTGTACGGTGGTGACCCGAGGGTTGATGCGAGCGTTCATAACAAGCGTTCCTATGGACGCTCAATCATGCCGCGTTCCGCCGGCGGAATATGTGAAAGGATCGGCAAATATCGGCCGAAATGCGCTCATCGGCCTCCCGCCGCCGCAGCCGTAATGACCTGCATCGTACAGGCTGCTAGGCGATGGGGTGCGAGGCCACGGGCAGGAGCCGGCCGCTGTCCAAGCTGGCGAACACCGCTTCGCGCTGCGCCGGCGTGAGGCGCCCCCAGTCGATCTTCTGCCCGCCGTCCCGGCGCAGTTGGGCGTCGTCGATGGTTGCCACCAACCCGGGCTTTGCGCGCCAGCGATGCGGCAGAGAGGTCGTGCTGCCGCGGCGTACCAGGTCGATGACTGCTTGAATGACTCTCGGGTTGTTGGCGAGATCGGCGTGCGCCTCGTCCACGAAATAGCATTTGAGGCCCGGGAGGCGCGCCGAGAATAGCGGCACCGTGCCGTCGCCGTTGCGGTCCATCGCGTATTCAAAGCCGGCGGCAGTTCGGCGCACGCCTACGACGGTCTCCTGATTGACGCCGACGATGTGGACCGCGCGCGAATCCACCGGCGCGAAGCCGGCCCGGATGGCTGCGATCCCACCGAGCAGGCGCGCATCGGGTGCTGGACCATCGGCGGGCCAGCAGCGCGGGTCGAACAGATCGAGTCCGCCGCCGCGGGGCGGGGGCAGCATGTGATAAAGACCCGGGAACGTACAGAAGACGTGCTCGGCCAGGTACTCCGGCGAATGCTTGCGATCGAGGGCCGACATCCTGCGCACGAACGGGTACGTGCCGCGCAGTGCCTGGACCGGCGCGAACGAACCGCCATTCGGCGTGCCCAACAGGATGAGCCGCCGCACCAAGCGTTTGGGCAGCAGGCGGGTGGCAACGCGCGCGACCAGACCGCCCATGCTGTGCGCCACCAGCATCACCGGCCGGCCCTGCGCCGCGATCGTGGCGGCGAGTTGCGCGCCCAATTCGTCCAGCCCCAAGCGCCAGTCGTACGAATGAAAGCTCGCCTCGCAGCCGTCGTTACGCAGCTTGAGCAACAGCTTCGCGTAGGAGAACAGCAGCACGCCCATCGATCTGAAGGAGCGGTCCGACGGCAATGCGAGCGCGGTGAGCCGGCCCGCGGCGATCTGCAGCGGATCAATCCATAAGACTTCGGCGGCGCGGGCACGCCGCTTCGTGCCCGCGCCGCCATGGGTCAGCCGGCCGCCGAGTTTCGAGCCCATGATTCCCGGCAGGATCAAGACGCGCGGACCGCGGGATTTCCCGGCCTTCTTCGCGGTCGCCGCGAGCGCGGTCAGTTCCGCGTGGGCGGGCGCACCGAAGTATTCGCGCAGACTCGCTACTTGGCGGCCGCACGCGAGGGAATCGAGGACTTCGTCGTCACCCGCATGGAACGCCCAATCGGCGCTCGCGGCGGAGCGCCGTGACCCCGAGCGAGACGCGGCTTTGATTCGCGGCATGCCGATGCGCGCCTTAATTTTTTCCCGCCATGACGCGGTCTACGGCGTCGCACACTGCGCTGATGGCGGCGAGGCGCGTGCTCGACTTGCGCCATACGGCGCCGACGGTGCGGGACGGCGAAGGCTTGGCGAATTGCTTGATGGTGAGTCCCCGCTGGGATCCAAAGGGCGATTCCACCGCCAATTCGGGCAGCAGGGTGATGCCGAGCCCGGCAACCACCATCTGTCTCAAGGTTTCGAGGCTGGTCGCGCGAAAATCCTCGGCTTCCCGGACGTCGACCCGGCTGCACACTTCCAGCGCTTGATCGCGCAAGCAATGACCGTCCTCGAGCAATAGCAGGGTATGCCCCTTGAGATCCTGCACCTTGATGGTCGCCTTGGCGGCGAGCGGATGATTGTTGGGGAGCGCCACCGTGAAGTTCTCCTCGTACAGCACCCGGAACTCCACGCCGTCCTGCGAGACCGGCAGCGCCATCAGACCCAGATCGATTTCACCCTCGCGCAGCCGCTTGAGCAAGGACTCAGTCTGGTGCTCGTATAGCATGAGGCTCAAGTTCGGCAGCGTTTTGCGAATTCTCGGCATGACGCGCGGCAACAGATAGGGCCCGATCGTCGGGATCAACGCCACCTTGAGTTTCCCGGCGAGGGGATCGGTATTGTTGCGGGCGAGCGCGATGATCTCATCGCCTTCATCCAGCATCCGTCGGGCGCGGATCACCACCTGTTTGCCCACCTCGGTGAGCTGCACGTTCTTCGGTTGGCGCTCGACCAGCTTGACGCCCAGGTAACCCTCGAGCTTCTTGAGTTGCGCGGAGAGGGTCGGCTGGCTCACGAAGGTGCGCTCGGCCGCCTTGCCGAAATGGCCGGTGTCGGCCAGCGCCACCAAGTACTTGAGATCCTTGAGATTCACCTGAGCTCCGCGCACGGCACTTTTTACGATAGACACAGTCTATCAAAACCATCATTATTATCAATGTGAATAATCGCGAAACCGCTGGTATACTCCTCATTTATTTGTCACCTGCCGAGGAACATGTTCATGTCATTGATCAATACAGAAATCAAACCCTTCAAGGCCACCGCGTATCACAACGGCAAGTTCGTACCGGTGACCAACGAGTCACTCAAGGGAAAGTGGTCGGTGGTGGTGTTCTACCCCGCCGATTTCACGTTCGTTTGTCCGACTGAGCTCGGCGACCTCGCCGACAACTATGCCGAATTCAAGAAGCTGGGCGTCGAGGTCTACGGCGTCTCCACGGATACGCATTTCGCCCACAAAGCCTGGCACGACACGTCCGACACGATCAAGAAAGTGCAATACCCCTTGGTCGGCGATCCGACCGCCGCGCTCGCCCGCAATTTCGAAGTGCTGATCGAGGAAGAAGGCCTCGCATTGCGCGGCACCTTCGTGATCGACCCGAAGGGCATGATCAAGATCATGGAAGTGCACGACAACGGCATCGGCCGCGACGCGAAGGAACTGCTGCGCAAAGTCAAAGCCGCGCAGTATGTGGCCGCGCACCCGGGCGAGGTATGTCCCGCGAAGTGGACTCCCGGCGCCACCACCCTCTCGCCGTCCTTGGACTTGGTCGGCAAGATCTGAGTTTTTTTTCGGCGGGCGCTTTACGAAGCGGCAAACGAGCTCCGAGGCGCTCTCGGAGCTCGACGCCCTCCAACCTTGGCCCTTGACAAAGGATCGGGTGACCGCAACTTAGTTCCAATGAACGCAAACGGGATTCCATCATGCTCGACAACGATCTAAAGACTCAGCTGAAGAGCTATCTGGAGCGGATTTCAGACCCGGTGCAGATCACCGCGTCGCTCGATGACAGCGATCAGTCGCGTGAAATGCTCGAGTTGCTGAACGACATCGAGTCGGTGTCCGACCGCGTCACTGTCGACGTGCGCCGCGACGATGCGGAGCTGAAACCGTCGTTCGCGCTGGCCCGGCCAGGGTTCGCTCCGCGTGTGCGTTTCGCGGGCGTGCCCATGGGTCATGAATTCACCTCCCTCGTGCTCGCGCTGCTGCAGACCGGCGGATATCCTCCTAAAGCCGATGCGGCGGTGGTCGAGCAGATCAAGAACCTCGACGGCGAGTTCAACTTCGAGACCTTCGTGTCGCTCACCTGTCAAAGCTGTCCCGACGTGGTCCAGGCACTGAACCTGATGGCGGTGCTGAATCCGAAGATCCGCCACACCATGATCGACGGCGCGGTGTTTCAAGACGAGGTCGAACGGCGGCAGGTGATGGCCGTGCCCGCGGTGTTCCTGAATGGCCAGCCCTTCGGGCAGGGACGCATGGAACTCGAGGAGATCGTCGGCAAGCTCGATGCGGGTTCGGCGGCGCGCGACGCAGCGCGCTTGAGCGCCAAAGCACCCTACGACGTGCTGATCATCGGCGGCGGTCCCGCAGGCGCCGCGGCCGCGATCTACGCGGCGCGTAAGGGCATTCGCACCGGCATCGCCGCGGAGCGTCTCGGCGGGCAATTGCTCGACACCGTCGGGATCGAGAATTTCATTTCGGTGAAGGAGACCCATGGCCATAAGCTCGCCACCGGTCTCGAACAGCACGTCACCACCTATGATGTGGACGTGATGAACCTGCAGCGGGCGAAGGCGCTCGTGCCGGGCGATCTCATCGAGGTGAAGCTGGAGAACGGGGCGGCGCTCAAGGCGAGGTCGGTGGTGCTCGCGACCGGCGCCCGCTGGCGCGAGATCAACGTGCCCGGCGAGCGGGAATACCGCAACCGCGGCGTGGCCTACTGTCCGCATTGCGATGGGCCGCTCTTCAAAGGCAAGCCCGTTGCCGTGGTCGGCGGCGGCAACTCGGGCGTCGAGGCGGCCATCGACCTCGCGGGACTCGTCAGTCACGTCACTCTGATCGAGTACGATGCCCAACTGCGCGCCGACGCCGTGCTCATTCGCAAGCTGCAAAGCCTTGCCAATGTTAAGATCATCACCAGCGCACAAACGACGGAGGTGACAGGCAATGGGCAGCACGTGACCGGGCTCGTCTACAAAGATCGACAGAGCGGCGCTTCCGTCACCGTGGAATTGGCCGGCGTCTTCGTCCAGATCGGCCTCGTGCCGAATACCGACTGGCTCAAAGGCACCGTCAAGCTCTCGCCGCGCGGCGAGGTGGAAGTCGATGCCCGCGGTCAGACCTCGGTTCCCGGCGTGTTTGCGGCCGGGGATTGCACCGTCGTGCCCTACAAGCAGATCGTCATTGCGATGGGTGAAGGTGCGAAGGCCAGTTTGAGCGCCTTTGATCACTTGATTCGCTCGCCGCTGTCCGTCGCCGCTTAGTACAGTGCCCGCAGCCGCACCGCCTCACCGATTGTCGTCGGGCGTCGTGGTGGTGAGCCTCACCCAGAGGAAGCTCAAATTTCTATTGCTGCGCGCCTACCGGAATTGGGATTTCCCCAAGGGTCTGGTCGAGGCCGGCGAGGATCCGATCAGCGCGGCGTTGCGCGAGGTGCGCGAAGAGACGACGCTCGACGACCTGTCATTCGACTGGGGCATGGTGTTCATGGACACGGGGCCCTACAACAAGGGCAAGATTGCGCGCTACTACATCGCGCGCAGCAAAGAGACGCACATCAAGCTGCCGATCAATCCGGATCTCGGCAAGCCGGAACACAATGAAGCGCGCTGGTTCGACCTGAGCAAGGCCCTGGCCATCGTGTCGCCGCGCCTGCAACCGGTGATTCTTTGGGCGCACGCCATCATCAATCATGAGACCAAGCCGCCCGGCATCAAGCGGTCTATCTAGTCGAGCCGCACCGTCCCGCGGCCGATTTCGACGACGTCGCCGCCGACGAAGATCCGATTTCCGGTCAGCGCGCCCCGGTCGTGAGTGAACACGTTGACGATGCGAAACGGATGAGTCTTCATCACCCGTTCCGCACCGCAACGCTTGCCTTACGGATACGCACGCACCACGACTACCGGCGCCGGCGCCACGACCGCCACTCGGGGACCATAATATCCGCGGTGGTAGTAGCCCGCCGGAGCGACCACACAACCGGTCATCGCAACGGCCACTAAACTTAACGGAATCAACAACTTAAATAAGCGCTTCATATACTTGCTCCTGGAAAAATTGCACCCTCGTAGTGAACAACGCGAGGGCCCCGCCGGGGATGACAGGATGAACAATCCTTAAGGCGGCGCCGGTCAGGCCAGGGTATGAAATACCTTTTGCACATCGTCGTCTTGTTCGAGCTTGTCGATCAGCGCCAACACCTCGGCCGCCTCGGCCTCGGGCAGCTCGATCGGCACCGAGCAGATGTACTCATGCTCCGCGGACAGCGGCGTGATGTGGCGGCTCTCGAGCGCCTCCTGGAGCTTGCCGAAATCATTGAAGGCGCCGCGGATCACCAATTGCGGCTCGCCCTTATCTCCGATGCTTTCGCCCATTTCTTCGAGCCCGTAGTCGATGAGATCCAGTTCGAGTTCGTCTTGATCTTTGACAGTCGCGGGATCCAGCCGGAACACACCCATTTTCTTGAACAAAAAACTGACGCTGCCGGTGGTTCCCAAGTTGCCGCCGCCCTTGGTCATGATGTTGCGCAAGCTGCCCACCGTGCGCGTCGGATTGTCGGTGGCGGCTTCGACCAACAGAGCCACCCCGTGCGGTGCGTACCCCTCGTAGAGAATTTCCTGATAATTCGCCGCCTCCTTGCCGGAGGCGCGGCGAATCGCGGCGTCCGTCTTGTCCTTGGGCATGTTGACGGCGCGCGCATTCTGCAGCACGCGCCGCAGCGTGGGGTTCGCCGCGGGGTCGGGGCCGCCGGCGTGTACCGCGATGGCGATGTCTTTGGCAATGCGCGTGAACTGCTTTGCCATGCGGTTCCAGCGGGCAAACATCGCGTGCTTTCTGACTTCGAATATGCGTCCCATGGCGCGCATGGTAGCAATACGCGGTCAAACCGCTAGACTTGCGGCTTATTCTTTGAGGCATCTCCCATGAGTGCAGTTCCCGCGGAGCCTGGTTCAGTTCCTTCGGAGCTTAGGTTGGGCGGGGCGAGCTTCCGCGACCTCGCGCTGTCGGAACCGGTGCTGCGAGCGCTGACCGACGTCGGCTACGAGGCGCCCTCCCCGATACAGGCCGCGACGATCCCGGTGCTGCTGTCGGGAGTCGACATGCTCGGCCAGGCGCAAACAGGCACCGGCAAGACTGCGGCTTTTGCCCTGCCGGCGCTGACCCGCATCGATCTGTCCAAGCACGAGCCACAGGTCCTCGTGCTGGTGCCCACCCGCGAACTCGCGTTGCAGGTATCCGAAGCGTTTTTGAAGTACGCCGCGCATCTCAAGGGGTTTCACGTATTGCCGATCTACGGCGGCCAAAGCTACCAGCCCCAACTCAATGCGCTGCGGCGCGGAGTGCACGTGGTGGTCGGAACGCCGGGACGGGTGATCGATCACATGAATCGCGGCACCTTGAAACTCACCGGGCTCACCCTGCTGGTGCTCGACGAGGCCGATGAGATGCTGCGCATGGGCTTCATCGACGCGGTCGAAAGCATCCTCGTCCAGACCCCGCCGCAACGGCAGGTGGCGCTATTCTCGGCCACGATCCCGGCGCCCATTCGCCGCATCGCTTCGAAGCACCTGCGCTCACCGGTCGAAGTCACCATCAAGAGCAAGACGAGCACCGCCACCAATATCCGTCAACGCTATTGGATCGTGAGTGGCCTGCACAAGCTGGATGCGCTGACGCGGATCCTCGAAGCCGAACCGTTCGACGGCATGCTGATTTTCACCCGCACCAAACAGGCGACGGTGGAGCTGGCCGAGAAACTCGAGGCCCGCGGCTATGCCGCCGCTCCATTGAACGGCGACATTCCGCAACCGCAGCGCGAGCGCACCGTGGCGCGGCTCAAGGCCGGCCAGATCGACATCGTGGTCGCCACCGATGTCGCGGCGCGCGGGCTCGACGTCGAGCGCATCGGTCACGTGGTCAATTACGATGTGCCTTACGACACGGAATCCTACGTGCATCGCATCGGGCGGACGGGCCGCGCGGGACGCAATGGCGAGGCCATCCTGTTCATCGCCCCGCGCGAGCGCAACATGCTGCGCGCCATCGAACGCGCCACGCGGCAGGTGATCGAGCCGATGAATCTGCCGACGGTCGACGCGGTCAATGCGCTGCGAATAGCCAAGTTCAAACAACGGGTTACCGAGACCGTCGGCAGAGGCGAAGCGGCTGCGCTGCGCACCGTGGTGGAGCAACTCGAGGCGGAAACCGGGCTGCCGTTGATCGAGATCGCGGCAGCGTTGGCGAGTCTGTCGCAGGGCGCGACGCCGCTGCTGCTGACGGGTAAATCGGAGCGCCCGGCCGAACGTGTGCTCGAGCCCGAACGGGCCCGCGAGCCTGAACGTGCGCCAAAGCCCGAGCGCACGTCCGAGCCGCGGTTGCCGCCGGCGCGTGCAGCACGCGCTAAATCTGCCGGCAGTCCGATGGAAACTTTTCGCATCGAGGTAGGGTCGGTACACGGTATCAAGCCGGGCAATGTCGTAGGCGCGATTGCCAACGAGTCGGGAATCGAGGGCGTGTTCATCGGTCGGGTCGACATTCGGGAAGACCATAGCTTCGTCGACTTGCCCGAAGGCATGCCGAAGGAGATATTCAAGGATCTGCAGAAAGTGCGCGTGGCGGGCCGGGAGCTGCGAATCAGCCGGGTGAGCGAAAAGCCCCCGAAACCGCCGCGCGATGCGACGGGGCGGCACCCGGCGGCCCGAAAGCCGGCCGCCGCGCGGGGCGAGCGCAAGGTCCTCCGCCGCCGCGCGAAGGAATAAGTTTTTTGGTGATCAACAACGAGGAGTCAATCATGGGTAAAGGCATGGACCGAAAGAAGGAAGACAAGAAGAAACCGACCAAGACTTTGGAAGAGAAGCGCGCAGCGAAGAAAGAAAAGAAAGCAGCCAGGGGCGGCTGACTACAGGGGCGCCGCCAAGTTTCATACCACCCTCGAGCGGCGCCCCCCGTTCTTCGTGCGCCCCACGCCACGTGCGGCGTCAGTGTCACGATCTGTAGAATGTACGTCCGCACATGAGATATTCCGCCGTCAAGATTCTGATCATCGCGAACGTGGCGGTGTTCCTGCTGCAGAGCCTGTCGCCGGAAATGATGGAAGGGCTTTTCGCTCTGTGGCCTCTGCAGCGCGTCGACCCGCGGTGGCATTTCCAGGTCTGGCAGATCGTGACGTATGCATTTTTGCACGACACCCACAACATCTCTCATCTGCTGTTCAACATGCTGGGCCTGTGGGTTTTCGGCACCGGTATCGAGCAGTACGTGGGGCCGCGCCGGCTGTTCGCCTGCTATTTCGCGTCGGTGGTGACGGCCGCGCTCACCCAGCTGTTCGTGCCCATGCTGTTCGGCGCGTCGCCGGGGCCGACGATCGGCGCTTCCGGCGGAGTCTTCGGTCTGGTCCTGGCTTACGCGGTCATGTTTCCGCACCGCAAGGTGGCGGTGTATTTCGTCATTCCGATGCCGGTGTGGCTCTTCGCCACTCTGTACGCCGGGCTCGAACTCTTCATGGGGGTGACCGGGACCGAATCCGGTGTCGCGCATTTTGCGCATCTCGGCGGCATGGTGGGCAGCGCCTTGGTGATCATGCAATGGCGGCGGCCCGCGCCCTACGGGTAAGCGGCGCCATTCTATCCGCGCCCCGCCGCTGCAGCAGATGTACCTAAACCGGACAGGCTGCTAGGCTACCCCAATGAAGCCGAACAGCCTGAAGAGCGCCGCCTATTTGGCGGCATTTTTGTGCCTGGCCGCGCCGGCGCACGCGGACTGGGTGCGCCGGGTCACCGACGGCATCATGGGTACGCGGATCACCGTGGAACTATGGTCGGATGACAAGGACAAGGCGGAGCAGGCGATCGACGCCGTGCTCGATGAACTGCGCCACATCGACGAATCGATGAGCACCTACAAACCCACCAGCGAAGTCTCGCAGGTCAACGCCCATGCCGCCGCCGGTCCGATGCACATCAGCAAGGAACTGTTCGATTTGCTGGTCACTGCCAAGGAATACTCGGTGCTGACCGACGGCGCGTTCGACATCACCTACGCGAGCGTCGGCTATCTGTACGATTTTCGTAAACGCGTGCACCCGGACGAGGCGCAAATCGACAAGGCACTCCCGGCGGTCAACTTTCGCCACGTCCTCCTGGACCCCAAGAATCAGACCGTCCAGTTCTCGCAGAAAGGCGTGCGCATCGATCTTGGCGGCATTGCCAAGGGTTATGCGGTGGACTGCGGGATCGACGTGTTGAAATCGCGGGGTTTCACCCGGGCGTATGTCTCGGCGGGCGGCGACAGCCGCATCATCGGCGACCGCTTCGGCAAGCCGTGGATGGTGGGCATTCGCGATCCCCGCAAGGGTGAAGGCGAGGTGATCACAAGAATCCCGCTCACCGATGCGGCGATCTCGACCTCGGGCGATTACGAGCGGTTCTTCGACGAGGACGGCGTGCGCTATCACCACATCATCGATCCGCATACCGGCCATTCCGCGAGCAAGGTGCTGAGCGCCACCATCATCGGTCCCTATGCGACGCGCACCGACGGTTTGTCCAAGACGGCGTTCGTGCTGGGTCCGGAGAAGGCGATGGAGATTTACAATCGCATCGAGGACATCGATGCCATCATCGTGAAACTCGACGGCACGGTGATTTACTCCAATGGCCTTGCACCTGCGAAGGCGAGCGGCGCACAGCCGGGAAAATAACATTCAAGCGCAGCTGCTCTGGGGAGTGCTCTTCGGTTCGATCGGCCTTGGTTATTTCCTCTATGGCCGCAAGCAGCGCGCCGTCGTCCCTCTGGTGTGCGGCGTCCTCCTGATGGCGTATCCGTACTTCGTGCCGAACGTGCTGCTGCTGGTGGGAATCGGCGTGCTGCTGACGGCGATCCCGTATTTCCTGCGTCTGTGATGAAAACCGTCGCGATATTCGTGGATGTGCAGAACATCTATTACACGACGCGGCAGTGCTTCGCACGTCATTTCGATTACAACCGCTTTTGGGCCGAGGTCACGCTGGAACGAAAAGTCGTCAAGGCCATCGCGTACGCGATCGAACGTGACGACGTCAAGCAGAGGCAATTTCAGAACATCCTCCGCGCGATCGGCTTCGAAGTAAAACTGAAGCCCTACATCCAACGGCGGGATGGCTCCGCCAAAGGAGATTGGGACGTCGGCATCACCTTGGACGTGCTCGAGTACGGCTCCCTGGCGGACGTCGTGGTGCTCGCTTCGGGCGACGGCGATTTCGAGCCGCTGGTCCACAAGCTTCGCGACAAATTCCGGGTATCGACCGAAGTGTACGGCGTCGCCGAACTCTCGGCCGGTTCGCTCATGCGCGCGGCCGACAAGTTCGTGCCCATCAGAGATCATCTCCTCCTCGGGTGACCCGCCGCCGCCCGGCGCCTCAATAACCTGTGCAATATGTCAGCCCAGGGTTAGCCCGGCATGGATCGTCGGGCTATGCTCGAGGGAGGGCGCCAGGAGAGTCGTCATGAGTAACAGGGTTGTTGTGACTGTGGTCTTTGTCCTGCTGACAGCCACCACCGTGCGCGCCGATATATCGGTTGCCGGCATGTCTCCGGATCAAGTGCACACGGCGCTCGCGGCGATCGACGCCGCCAAGAAGATCGCCGAAGCCGGCAGAGCCACGCTGCTGCTTGCAGGTCCGGTCCTTTCGACCGCGGAATCCGCCAACAGCGACGATCTTGCGGTCATTGACTATCCCAATATCGCGAAAATGCGGCCGGGTTCGATTTTGCTCCTGGCAAAGAGGAACTGCGAGCCGGTCGAAGACTGCTTGCTGGCGCGCCGCGTCGTGGGATTCGAGGCGTCGGGCAGTTTGCAGACCGAACCATACGGATCCGCGGAATCCATTTTGCTCGGCGACGTTCAGGCGACGTTGCTCGGCTCCGTGGTGTACGCGGTGGACCTCAGGACCGGCGACATTCGCGATCTTCGGCCGGATCGCCGAGCGGAACACCTGTCTGTGGCGGAAGCCGTCGCGCAGGAAGCGACGCGCTGATCCGGCGGCCGGCGCCGGATCAGCCCTTCAAAGGGTGTCCGGCGCCAAAGCCCTGAGATGAACGAGTTACAGTGAGTTCAAGAAATTGACGAGATCGATCTTGTCCTGAGCCGAGTACCCGATATTGAACCGGTTGTTGTAAATATTGACGAGGGTCAGCATATCGGGCGCGGACCCGTCGTGGAAGTACGGGGCATGCGACGCCAAACCGCGCAGCGGAGGCGTCGTGAATTGAGCGATGTCCCCGCACTTGCCGGTGACGAGCGCACGTCCCGGATCGTTCGTACGAACCACCGTCGTGCCGTAGGGCGACGTGGCGCCATTCAGGCAGGTCAGCTCGAAAATCGGCAAATCCGTTGCCGGTTTGAGTCCGCCGAATCCCGGAGGAGCATCTCCGCCGACACCGATGTCATGCTGCGCGAATGGAATAAAATCGCTGCCGGCGTTCGGCTGTCCATGACAGAGGGTGCAGGTTCCCGGCGGAGCGCCGCCTGCCCCGCCTCCGGGAGGAGCGCCGCCGCCGGGCGGACCGCCGAGGCCGGGCGGTGGGCTCAGTCCGAAGCCCGGGACATTGGCCAGCGAGAATGTGCGCGTATTGAAGATCACCTGACCACGGTAGATCGACGCCTGCTGCTGTGCCGAGAGGGACTTGCCCGTCACGGTGGACCACGAGTCATACAGCGTCATCCCCCGCGGACCGGCAAAGCCGGTACCGCCGGGCGCCGTGTTGGAAAGAGCGACCGGGCCGCCGGTGGCTCCGTTGGCTGAGAGATTTCCCGCAAACCAATTTGCCTGCTGGGCGCTGTAAATGCCGTTCTCGAACGCCACCATCTGCGCCACGGCGGCATCGCTCGGCGCCTGCAAGGCTTGCGCGTGCGATAGCGTTGCACCAATGGCTTGGGCCTGCAATGTCGGGTCGCGGCCATCCCACATGATATTGCCGCTTTCCGGCATATTCGTGTAGGGATCGATCGGCAGCGGCGCACCGGTCAACGGGTTCACCGGCGCAGCTCCGGGCAGATCGGCAATGGAGGTGGTCACGAACTTCAAGTTCGTCGCCAACAACGGCCGGCGATAGACCGACACCATGCGCGTCACCATGCCTGTCGCAGGATCAGTTACTTGCGCGTAGTTCGGATCGGTATTGCAGCCATTGGGATCGCTCACGACGCGCAGCGTGAATTCCGCATTGGCGGGCAGCGGGAGGAAGATCCGAAATACGCCGCGAGTCAGTATCAAGGAATGTGCGGCAGCGAGGTCCCTACCCGAGCCCATACGGCCACCGAGATAGGACTTCGACGTGTTGGCGGCGGGAACCGCGCTCGGACAGTCGGCGCCATCGACCGGCGCGAATAGCGGATCCGTGCCCCGCGAGGCCGCGAATCGCGCCACGATGTCCGCTTGACTGACACTCATCGCACTCGAGGGCTGGTGGCAGGTGGCGCACGAGCGCCCGTTGGTGCCGAGCGATTGAAAAAACGCATTGGTCGCGGTGATGGTCCCGCCGCCAGGCTGGTAGGAACCCAGCAGTCCGGACGCGTTGAGGTCCAGTTCGGACTGCGGCACTACGGGTCCGATGGACCCGAAGATCCCGCCCGGACGCGGCGCATACAAAGCCGAGGTCCAGGTCTTGAGTACGTAGGGCGCCGTGTTCGGCGGCGCTTGCGACGGCGCTACCTGGGCCCTCACTTGCGCCGAGACCAAGGAACCCAGAAGGAGCGGAGCGGCGAATACAGATATAAACGGCGCGCGATTGCGCGACTTTGGTTCTCTCATGAATCATCCCCGAGCTTTTTATCGACTGTCAGAGGTCCGACGACATTCATCGTTGTTATCGGTGTGTAAATTGAATCCCGCGACGAACGTATCAGTTGTCGCAAAATACCGACTATCGACTTGACTTAACGCGCGAGCTTTTTCGCAAAGCGTGACGCAGCGCACAGCGCGGTGGGAACGCCGACCGTTGGGCGAGAGTCGCGCTGAGGCTCAGGCTGAGGCTGAGGCCGGGTGCGGCCGCCGATACGCTAATCTCGGAAATTATTGAATTGCAGCGGCACGCCCACTTCCGCCTTGCGCAGGACCGCGATGGCTTCCTGCAGGTCGTCGCGCTTCTTGCCGATCACGCGGACCTTGTCGCCTTGGATTTGCGCCTGGACTTTCAACTTCGAGTCCTTGATCAGGCGCGACACTTTCCTGCCGGCTTCCGCATCGATACCGTGTTTCAGCACCGCCAGTTGCTTGGCGCGCGCCAGATTGACTTCCGGATCCTTCACGTCGAGGCAGGCGACATCGATGCCGCGTTTGGCCAGCCGAAGCTTCAAGATCTCGAGCATCTGTTTGAGCTGAAAGTCGGCCGGCGCAATCATGGTCACCGTCGTTTCCTCCAGCTCAAACGTGGCGTCGGTGCCCTTGAAGTCAAAGCGCTGCGACAGTTCGCGAATGGCCTGATCCACGGCATTCGTCAATTCATGAGTGTCGATCTCCGACACGACGTCGAATGAAGGCATGTCAAGACTCCGCCAGCAAGCGATCGAGAGTGTCTTTGGTTTCCGTCACGAATTGGGTGTAGTGCTCGCCCGTGGCGGGGCCCGAAAAGCCCGTGTGGATCCTGCGCACATTGCCCTTGCGGTCGATGAAAATCGTGGTGGGAAACGCATGGACGTGGTCCAGCATGGGCAACACCTTCGAGGCCTCGTCTTTATCGGAGATGCCGGCGATCAGCGTGGTGTATTCGATGCCGTAGTGCTGCCGGAAACGTTCCGTGGCCGCGGCGGCGCGCGGAAAGTCGCCGAAATGTTCGAACATCAAAGATACGATCTCCACGCCCTTGCCCCGATAGTCACGATACAGGGGCGCGAGGAAGGCCGCCTCGTCATGACAATTGGGACACCAGCTACCTGCGAGCGCGACGATCATCACCTTGCCTTTGAACGCCGGATCGTTCGACCTCACCGTGTTGCCGGCAACATCGGGAAAGGCAAAGCTCAGGCGCTTGGCGCCGGGCCGCATGGCGGTGAGCGAATACGCGTCCGGCAGCGCCGCGTTCGCGTCGCGCCGGCCGGTCCATCGCTCGTGGTAGGCCGTCCCCGACCAAAAGTCGCCCGCCAGCGTGCCGTCGGCACCAAGCTTTGCCTTGTACAAAAAGGCATGTGCACCATCGAAGGTCGACAGGTAAAGCTCGTCCCCCTTGATCTGGCCGCCAAGAAAGCGGTGATCGCCGGTGGCGGTGAGGAACGTGCCGCTGACGACATCGTGCGATTGAGAGAATTCGCCCACAGCCACTTCCGGCTTGGGGTCGGCGTCATCGATGAAATTCACGGCCCAACGGCCGGACACAGCGCCCTTCTCCGATGGGTCAGGATGGCCCGAGGCGCCGGATTGCCCGGCGACGCCGCTCTCTTCACCGCCGGCATTTTCAAAAAAGCGATAACTCCGGCCGAGTTTCGCGTGCAGCGGGATGTGTTGCTCTTTACCGCCCAACTTGTCCAGGATGATCTCGCCTTGCAGGTCGTCTCCTTTGGCATCCGCGACCAGCCGGTTCTCATAGCCCGGCATGCGGATCTCGAGGTGCGGCCCCGCAATCGTGACCTCATTCAACTTCACGCGCTCCCCACCGTTCAGCAGGTAGCCGACGGTGGCCGAACCTTCCCGCTCGAGGTCGAGCCCGAAGGGCAGCTCGCCGCCAGGGAGCGTGAGCACAGCTCGATACGTGCCGATGGCGACGTCTGTCGCGGATGCGGTCGTTGCCGATTCGCTCTGCGGCGACCCCCGGTGGCACGCAGCGAGCGCGAGAGCGCCCAGAGCCAGCCCACAAAAACGCGTCGATTTCATCATGGCGCTAACGATACCCGCGCGCCTGCAAAGTGAATAGCTTCGCATAGCGTCCGTCGGCGGCCATGAGCGCCTCGTGGCTGCCGCGTTCGACGATACGCCCTT
>Ga0209611_10002991_pt1 | contig 29608 bp, 17 predicted proteins | sample S1TSphgellanicum_3_FD_187693 | JGI IMG/M metagenome (GOLD analysis project Ga0209611, IMG submission 187693) | Host-associated microbial communities from peat moss isolated from Minnesota, USA - S1T2_Fc - Sphagnum magellanicum MG (SPAdes) (version 2) | ecosystem: Host-associated > Plants > Peat...
ATAAAAAAAAACCCATAAAAAAAAAAAAAAAAAAGCTTAAAGGATTTTGGCCCTTAGGTAATAGGTCTATTTTTTATATGAGAATTTTTAAAAGATGATGTTTTGGCTTGTGTTGAAACTTGAGATTAGTTATAGAATTATAATATCTTGAAGGATTTTGGTTTCTTTATTTTAGAGGATTTTTTGAAAATAATAATTTTTGCATGGTGAAATATTTGAGGTTTCCATAATTCTTCTTTTGCATTAAGATACTTTTTAATGTAAATGGCAAGGCCACGGTGTGCCATGCCCCTCCGTTTACAATCCAAACCTTTTTTCTTTGGAAAGTGGCGGGAGGTATAAAATAGGTGCTTGCATTGTGTTTGCTCCTTAAGATGCATAAGATCTGCAAACCTACTTGTTGACATTTCATTTTGCCAACTAAGTCCTTCAAGCCAACTAAGTCTCATTGTGCTCCAAGGGGCTTAATTACCTACCAAAATGGGCCCTCACCAGATGAAATAGTAAAGAGGCCATTGCCCCTATGACCCTAAGAATATTTTCAAACTAGTTGTGTTTGCCCCATCCATGCTTGGTCAAATCTAAAATCATAGATGCATGTCTACTATTATCTTAGGGCAATAATAAACTTTTATAACATAAAAGGTAACAACAATACAAACAAATTAATCAATTAAAAATTAATTTCATTAGGATTTTTGTTATTACATCTTTATCAAAGCCTTATTGAAGGTTTTTAAATAACATCAAATTAATTCAAAACATTTGCATCTAAAAAATAAATTTATATTAATATTGGTGTGTTTTATTTAATCAATTCTTGCATAATTTTTCAAATCAAAATTTTAAAAATCTCATTTTAATAAGATTTAAAAAAATTGAAGCTAATTATTTGTATGTTTATTAAACAAATTTCATTTAAAACATTAGTCATATGAATTTTTTTTTCCATTTCATAATAATATGAAACCTCATGATATCAAAAGGTGAGTGACAACCCAAAAAAATAAAATGATATGAAGGCATGATTAAATCAATTAATCAACATTCATATTTTGAAAAGAAACCCAACAAATAGATGGGTAGATTTCAAAACAACCCATCAATTGGATGGGTGCACCCAAAATCTACACATGCACATCCATTAGCTTGGGGCAATAAAAAGTCTAAGGTACCTTGCCTTACTACACAATTGATGCCCCCAAAAAAAATTATAATATCAAGTTGGCCTTAAGGTTTTTCACATACCCAAAATGCACTACATGTTCCAAGGTCCAATTATCTCATCTTTAATCATCACTTCATATATATTTCGTATTTTCAAAAAATGTATATGTCATGTTTTTCATCCATACAGAATTTTATTTCCATCTTTGGTTTGAAGATGGTTTAGCTAGACTACTTATTTTCAAAAAATTTAGGCCCATATTCAAAAAAATAAATTGTGCCTCCCAATAGCAAAAAGGCTATATCAATGGCCATAATACCCATAACCACATCCCAAAACGGAGGGTGGAAAGAGTTTTGATTATGAAAGTATTTTTACATCCAAGGTTAAAAAGGTTGAACTCTTCCTAGATATTTTTTAAGTTTATTAAGTAGGTATAAACATAAACCTAATAAATATTTATAAAGTTTAGTAGCCCATAACCTAGGTACATACATTTATTAATAGGTATCTCCTACTTACTTAGGCCAACTTGCCTATAACCTACCTATCTACGTAAGTAGTGTAAAAAAATTCAAGTTTGTTTAGTACAATATGTTGAAATTTTTTTTGTCAAAGTTGATTACAATGTTGGTTCAATATCATATTCATTACAATATGTTGTTTTAAAAGTTCACTTTATGTAGTGGTGGTGCAATTGATAAGAATTTGACTTTTTGATGTGGAAGTGAGGAGTTCAAATCCCCACACTTGTAACCTAAGCTACCTTGGCTACTTAAATGACATAATTAAATAGCTTAGTTTGTAAAGCCTACTATACCACTTAGCCTAAGGTTTTTGGTTTAGCCAAAGGGTTTAACTTGGGTTATTTAGCTTAACCACTTAAGTTAAGCCAAGCCCTCTAGGACATAAGGGTTTAGGTAGCTAAATTGGGTGGCTTAGCCTAGGACATAGGGTTGGTAGGTAAATAAATATTTTTTGGCATTAATTATTAAATTTATTAATTAGGTAGGGTAAGTAATTAATCAATATTTTCATACTAATTTTAAATAATATATGTTTTTGGTCAATGCCTAAATTATATTATTGTCATGATGGTTTACTGAAAAAAAAAAACCAATCAAAAAGACCTAATCAAAATGGTCGAGTTCAAAATGACTTTTCCAAAATGGCACTTTGGTCAAATTGGACATGGGGGCAAAAAGACCATATAGCATTGTTTTGACCAAAATTATTAATAAAAGACCATGATTTCTTGTAATGAAATATGAATATTTTCCATTAGAAAAATTCATTTCATATTAGAATATTAAAAATATCAAAATATCAAAATGTTTGAAAGCAAAAGTTATAAGATTTATAAATTATAATAAATAACAAAAAAATTGAAAATTGGTCAATAGAATAATTTTTATATTCAACATTTCAAAACTCAAAATATTCACAACTTGGAACAAATACTACATGGCATGATGCATATTGCCAAATAGAAAAATGTTTTTAATAATAAAATGCCCAACAAAGATTTTAATGAAGAAAAAAATTTAATCAATTTAAATTTTTTAATCTCACATCCACATAATGTATGGAGCTATGACATTAAATATGATATAAATAATATGCATCCTTTAATCACCATTACAACCACACTAAATATTGAAAAACATGATTTGAAAAATGACTTTGCAATTCAATAAAACAATGTAATAAATCACAAAACACAAAACTTGCAAAATGATAATTTTCCAACATCATTATATTCCATGATGATGAATGAATTGGACTATCAAAATTCAATGAAAAAAAATGATATTTGATGATGTTTTGTTTTTAAAAAAATCTTAATATTTTTATACATATATTTTTATTAGGTGGTGTTGAAATGGGTGAAAATTTCAGTTTAAAGATTATAATTCAAGGATTATTGCACTTGTATAATAAATATGTCATCAAATTGAATAAAAATGAAATTTTTGCTTATGGGATTTACTTGTAAAACTACATTTAGTATTGACGATCAAATCATATATTCAATTTTGAACATAACTACCCAACAAAATTTATCAAAATTTTCAAACCTATCATCAAATTCTTTGAATAAACTAACATAATGTATGATCATAGTTAAACAAACCAAAAACCATGTTGGACGATTAAAAAACTATCGATATTTCAAATATATTTATGTAATGTCATTGTAATGTCATATTGATCAAGAAAAATTATGCTAAATGACTTATATGAATGTTGAAAATTTCAAAAAAAAACATTGAATTTAATAAATTATGTTATAGTTATGATATTTTGGCATGATTGAAAATTATGATCATTTTCAAAGCAAAATGTAGAATTTAGTAAAATTTGTATATTTTGAAAAAATTCATATCTATTCAAAAAGATTTAACACAAGTAATATAATTGATTGAGCGATTGTAAATATTTTAAAAAACATATTGCAAAAAAAATCCTTCAAAAATTTCTTCCTATGAAAAAATCAAAATGTTCAAAAAAGCCTAGTTGTGGTTGAGTCCTTTGACATCATTGGCTCATTTAATTATGATTGCACCCATCGATATGAACAATTACAGCTTGTTATAAATGGATTATCTTCCAAGTTGATGTTACAATGTTTAATGTCATAGATAATCAATTAAAATAAATAATACATATCCAAAACTAGTTTTTTGGTGGTTTCGCTCTCATCATGATAGGTGACTTATATTAAGTACTTCATATTAAAAATTGTTGTAATTTTAAAAATGTTATTAATAGTATTAATACATTGCAACCACACATTTGAAAAATTAATGTTCAATGCTATGACTTAAACAAATTATGCAACAAATTAATAAACATTTTGTAAAAGCTTTGAATAAGTTTTTTACATGTATTAAACATAGTTATGCAACAAATTGATAAACAAATTGTAAAATTTTAAAATAGGTACATGTACAACCATTTCAAAATATATTCAATGTTTAGATATGTTAACAATAATGTGCATTTATTTTATATGAAGATCTTGGTACAAATGCATAATAAAATTGTGTTTACTAAAACATTAAACCCAACATTCAATTTTGAAACTAAAAGCATCCACCATTATTCATTTAAATTTTTAGTTGATCTAAGCAAAATTGTCAATTTGCATTCTATCATTTGTATCAAACAAGAAATGTTGGTTGAACTATGTGTTGGAAATCACACAACATCCAATGACCTTGTTAATGGAGCTAATGGTATACTCAAACATCAACATTTTATAATGGCAACATCATACTATGGATGACATTTCAAAACTCAAAAGTTAAAATGGTAGTTAGAGAAAAGTTGAATAATTGCTACATTAAGGACATACAATTGGAAAAAAACACCCATTGCACCATCACTATATAAATAAGAATTGACCAAAAAAAACCCCATATTATAACAATAATTCAATTTCCAATTCAACTTGTAATAGCAAAAACCATTCATCGATCAAACATTGATTACTAGGATTATCATTAGATGAATTAGCTTTTGATCTACGTTAGTAATGTAAAGAAACGAAAGAAAAAATTTATTTATAAACTCCACTCTAACATAAAGATTTTCATGTACATGAAGAAATGAAAAGATGAAAAACATTTGCACCTTGGACACCTTTTATTTCTCAATTAAAAAACTTACACCATTTCCAAGATATCATAAAAAATTGAATACAAACTCTTTACAACAACATTATAAAGACTTTACCGTACCGTCGCGCTTGTTTCACACCACCCGGTGCGAAATATTTAATTTTGGACGATCTTCATTTTCGCATCGACCCACAAATAATTAATTACAATGGTCTGTCATTTCACACTTCAATGGGTCTGTCGGAATTGGGGCGGGCCGCATTTTGCCTTTTCGCATTTACACCATAGAATTAATTAATTTTGTTTGTTTCACATTTCACACTTCCCCCCTCAATTTTTTTTTTTTTTCACAGTACCCCTAAAATAATTAATATTGGTGTGAAACGAGTGCGGCGATACGATAATCATGATCATAACTTACAAATGTCACACCAAATGATTGTCCAATCATTATATTAGGGGATTTCAATATTAACATCCTAGATGACAATAATCATTTAAAAATAAACTGGTAGATTTTATGAATAGATTCAAATTAAATTCCCAATTCCATGAAAGCACAACAAAAGTTGAATTTCAACTTGACCATATATGGGCAAATGTTCCAAAAAATGAATGTAAATTGAATGTAATGGGAGCATAGTAGCCATATTTCCACAAAAAAATTTATATTGCATTCAAATCATCAAACACACTACTAATTTATAACAATAAACCAATATTGTTTCAATTCATATAATCTCATTTAACAATGATTATTTTTGGGACATACATCAATAGAAGACAAAACCGCTTGTGGTTGAATTGTTTATGTTTTTTAATCAATAGTTTGGTTTGTTAAAATTATAATCATTTTTTTGTTGTTAATTAGCTTCAATGACATATTATATATATATATATATATATATATTTGTGTATTTTGTTTCAAGTTTCCCTTCCAATGGACAAATGAAAACATAAGTGGATTATAACAAATCTTAGTATTGTGTAAAAAATCAGGTCAATAAGATTTAATAAGATTCAAACATTCATAGACAAACATGATAAGTAAAGCTTGTCACAATTGAAAACATTTTTTTCTTGGAAAATTTTGTTTTTCTCACCATGAAAATGAGAAAAAAATGTTTTGCTACTATGAATGTGATTAAATTTGATATTTTTGGGTAAATTTTTCAATAACATGAAATTGGAAAAAAAACCATAATTGGAGGAAATAAATACCAAATGATGTAAAACTGGTAATTATTAATTACCTTGCAAGAATATGCAAGGAGGAGGATATTAAAAATAATAAAGGGAAAATCTTACTTAGTAAACAAAATTTTCAATTGTTGGTGTCACAAGCTTTGTTGATTCATGTTTGCAAATGATCATTAAATCTATTATTTTAAATAGAAATAGAAATATGTATATAGATTGTTAGAAGGAAAAGTTGCTCATTTTCACACGTAAAGTTCAAAAATGTGTGTTTTATAAAGAAAATTCAATAAGGCAATACATATGTTATTTCCATATGTAAAAAAACATAATGTGACGACAATGAATGACACACAATGCCAAAGTGGATTGAGATTTTTGACAAATGGAAAGTGCATGTGGTTGTTCACACATCACATGCACTTTCCTAATTTCACAAGTAACAAAATAAAAGATAGTAAGTGTGAACACACATTAGTAAGATGTTTTCCAACATGTTACCTATGATAGGCATGACGAAGAAAGTGAAGATCCATTGGATCAATTCATATATTGCAAATACATTGAAGAAAACTAAGTAAACACAAATGAGAGGAATTGTAAAGGACATTTCAAAGAATTCTAGAGGATCACCAGACCATGGTGATAAGAAACTAAGATATTACCAAGGCTCACCATGAAAGGCCGGATTGGGCATGAAATGCTTTCTATGAAAATATTGTTAGATAAAGTTGATGGTCCAATCATTGTTGAAGTTGTGTCTATATAATTCATCCAACCATGTACCAATGAACCGTTGAAATGAATAGGCACACATGACCTCTGGTTAGTAGGATAATTTCAAAATTGCCCTTCAATGTTGTTGAAAAGAAAAGTTGCCAATGTTGACATGGATAAAACCTTCAAAGGGCAAAAAACTTGGATGAATTAGATGAGGCTTTGAATGTCTAAGCATTCAAAGTTGTTGGGGATGTGGTCGTATCTAAATTTAGAGAAGGCAATTTCATCTAAAGATCTGGGAAGATAATGCCCTCAGCCATGAGCATCACAGGAACAAGGGCCAGCGAGGCTATGCCGTTGGTTCACAGTATGTAATGCCCTGACACAGTGGGCATTACACCACACACAATGTACAATCTAGACTTGTCAAAGTGGTGGCTGAAATGAAGGTTTTGCACATATAAACTGTTGACTCCTCCCCATTGGTGTAGCCTCACTCAAGAAACAATCATCAGAAGGCCTTAAAACCTTTCTCCTTACAAGAGAGAAGCAAAAGAAAAGCCGCTGTTGTGAGTAAACACATTATGGTACTCTATCAAATGGTTGTGTATCCTTGTAACAAGTGTTCCAGACATTGTCTACAGCTTGAATAGCCTGGTCTTGGGAGCAGTGTGGATTCAATGCCACACTGATTTGTGCCCTCCGCTTGACACAAATCTGCCCCAAAAGAAGCCAAAACTCTCAATATGAGACACTTGTGGATGACACATATTATCCAGGAAATATTCAAGAAAACTATAATTCAGCTTGCAAAAGCAAAGATGTTAGGGGAAGAAGATCCAAAGTAAAAAAGAAAACCTGATGCTGCCCTTGGATATTGAAATTGCCACGGTTCAGCTCCCGTTTCCAGTGGCAATCTCCACTTAAGTTGGCTGCACGAATCTGCCATGTCCCATCCACATACAAAGTGTTGCTTAAGGCTAGAGAGAACACGTACACTTACAGAAAGCTCTGAGATTGCTGAGAAAACTCCACAAAAATACACTTCAAATTTTAACTGTTGTGTCAGGTCCAGCCAAAACAAGATAAACACAACAAGAAAAAGGATGGGTATTCACCTTGAGCATGTTACTCACTCACAGAGAATTACACTATCACCTTCAATATGAATGGTATTGACTAGCTGCCATTACTTCCCACTAAGTTCATCAGCTCCAGATAGTGGCTGTGTAAACTAGTACATAACAATCTGCTCAAAACTTAGGGGGAAAAGAAAATCATACAAAAGCCTATGTAGTGAGTTTTGGATACATTTCCAGAAGCAACACAAAGAAGAAGACTCACAACTATCTCAAGAAAAATCTTTCCACATTTGCACAAACATACAAGCTTTGGCACCGAGCCACAGCAAACTCTTTCTCTTGTTGGAAAGAGAAGAAAGACAAACACACCTCACTACATGCATGGTGCTCACAATTAGTCCAATCCAGATTGGCTGCACGGCAGTGGTCATATGCATGCAGTAGCTCATGTGTCAATGCCACATCCACTTCATCCTGCAGCATCACATGGTTGCTGCAGATCACCACCTGAATCATCATCGGCATTGCCTCCATCAAAAAAATTGCTATTGAGACAACACAGTAAATTTTGCATGTAAGATCACACAGCAAACCTAAAGTTCACAATTTGCAGGAAAAATTGGCATTAGAGTGTGTGCATTGATTGATGCAAGAAAATGATGCACAATTATGATAAAAGATAAGTGTGACAGAAAAGAACCTGACCCCATCATCCCGCTTGAATCCACCGCCCACTTGCATACTACATTCTTCAGGCTTAAAGAACTTGTCTCCAACAGGACACCCTGCTTTCTCAAGCGCTCCTCTCACAAATTTCACCATAGGATCTGCAACAAGAAGGGTACATAGATCCATCAACAGACATACTACATTCTTCAGGCTTAAAGAACACCTTGTCTGCAACAGAGAGGACACCCTGTTGTTCTCAACAAGCGCTTCACTTACAAAATTTCACCTTAGGTAGGATCTGCAACAGAAAGAAGGTACAACAGTAATCCATCAAGAAAGTATGGCACCAATTTCACACTTTCTGTGCAGTTGAAATTGATGCTGCAAATGTAAAGACTGACCGACCAACTGGCTGAGTGACTTTTTAGATCCAGAATATCCACAAATCAAGAAACCCTAAAAACCTAGAGCTAAACCCTAAATCACCACCCTTGCCGCTGATTTCATGGTCATTATCCTCAGAAAAAACCAAAGGAAGAAATGGATAGAAATAGTTTCTCGTGACAATTTCTGGGAGAAGCTTGGTTTGATCATTGATTTTTGTTGCATTCCTGAATCACAACCACCCAAAGAAAAAAAAAGAAAAAAAGAAAGAAAAAAGAAAAAAGCTTACAGAAGATGGTTGGAAATGCCAGAAGGAGGAAATACCAGAGCGAGAGGAGGAGGGGGAGGAGGAGGAGGGTAGAGCATACTGACGGTGAGCGAGAGAGTGGTCGATCATCTGCTGACAATGCTGTGGCGTGGTGCCATAGACAAGCTTGCTGCTGCTGTTAGTACCAACTTCCTCCTCCATAGTTTCCTGTCTCCAAACTCTGCAGCAACAAACAAGCCTTCTTTCGCTTGTGATTTTTGTGATTTCGCTTGTTCACCCTCATGTCGCGCGCGTAAATAGTTCCTAGTTTACACTACGAGATGGATGAGGGTTCTTCTTCTGCGGAGCGAGTTCTTTCGGCTGAAGATGGCGTCGTAGTTCCAGTGATTCTTTTTTGTGGCGAAAATTCGCAATTTTGCTATTAAAAAAAACAAGAAACAAAAGTCACAACCAACGTGGTCAAGGGCAGCCTTTGTTTTTGACTGGCGAAATCTCGCCAAATAGAGAAATTAAAAATTAAAAAATCGAAAATGAAGTGATTTTTGAGGTTTTCAGTCGCCAGAAGTAAGAAAAAAAAAGTTAAAATTGTCAGATTCACATATTTGGTTTCCATTTTATAGCCAGAAATATAGACGGATGATTAAAGATTTTGTACTTTATTTCTGGTTTATAGCCAGATCTTCTATATAAATTCACTACGTCCCTGACGGAGCTCGGGTTTCAGGCCGACTGGGCCCGGCGCTAATCGGAGGACGGAATTTCCTGTTCCCAGTCTGTGGGCAAAGCTATTGGAAGAAATTAGGTTACGACATTCTAGCGCGGAACGGAGACCCGGGATAGCCGACGTCAAGAACGGGGTGCCGGGCCGGGTCCGGTCCGGACTGTGTGTGACGGAGCTCGGCAACTTTTGCTCCAGAGAACACCCACTGAGGGAAGTTATCAGCAGTCACTTTTAGGAAAGTTTTTGGTATGGTCGTTGCTGATTTTGGGTACTGTAGAAGTTTTCATGGGGGATTTTTCAAAAACAATAAATTTAAAAAAAAAAAAAAAAAAAAAACTGCTTTGCGCCTTTCTGTGTCTCTCTCTTGGTTTAAAGAAACCGGGGGACTTCACAGTGTTCGAAGGTCACGGGTACCCACTAGTGTGGCTAAATTTTTGTAGGGATGGTCACCATTTCTTCCACATCTTCCTATGGATGATTGTCACTTTGGCTAAAAACAAAAATTCCAGGAAAAAAAAAAAAAAAACAGCTTTTTGGGAAAATCCAAAAGAAATTGTCACATTTCAAGGAAAGAAGTTTTGAAATTGCCAAGATTTTGGGAGGCTTTGGGCAGATTTTTAGGTTTCTTCTTTGGAAATTGTAATATTTAGGTAATGGGTGCTAGTGGTTCGTCAACATGTAATAGAGTTCCTAGATATTCTGCTTCTCTATTTGTCTTGTAGCCAGATTTGGCTAAATCCTCTTGTGGGTGCTCGCCACTTTTGGAGCAACATGAGAAAATTGGAAAAAAAAAAAAAGAAGCACTAGGTTGCACCCGTTTTGCTGAGCCAAACCGACATGTTTTGACTTTTCTTCAGCCAATTTTCATTGGCAGTGTCACATACTGAGCAACCCGAGGAGTTGCTCTCACTGCCAACTTCTGTTCAAGTTCTTCTCTGGTACTCACTACGTCACAAAACCTGCAGAAAGCAAAGCACCTCCAAGCATCTCCTCTGCTTCACATTTGTTCACATTTGTTACCCAGTCGAAAGAGAATCCAAGGTGTGCTTTGCTTTGCTTTGCTTATCATTGCAGCAGAGAAGCTGCAAAGCTATCATGAAAGGACAGTTTCTTTAGCTTCTTCTCTCACCCATCTCATCAATCTTTTTCCATCGTGGGTTTCGTTTGAAGAAGAAGAAGAAGAAGACCCAACAATGGCACTAGTGCATACAACGCGCTCTGTTGTTGTGAGGAGTCTCTTCCGAGGAAGATCACCCAGCCAACAACCTCAATGGTGTCGTTTGTTTTCAGGTAAAAACCAAGAGGAGTTTGTTCCCTTCCGTCTGCATTGTGAATTTTGTCATGAAGCATAGTAAATTTTTTCTTGCATGAAAAGATTTGTTGCAGACAGACAGACAGACAGACAGACATATGCAAATTGGAACTTGATACAGAAAACACTTCAAACTAAAAATCTGGTCAAGATCTGATTATGTGCAAGTCTTCTTTCAATGTAGAAGTTTGCATTCTGAAAATTCTCCATTTCTTTAGTTTCCAAGATTGATCAAGAATGCACATAAAACCAAAATAGTCAGAAAACATAAGTTTCTATGTCTAGAGTTCAGGATCTTTTTGTGGTGAAGCACTTGAAGAAGCACCAAGTTCGGGTCTGTGAAACACACAGATTTTGAAGAACAAGAGTCCAAAATCTATCTTGGTGATTTTACAATTTTGTGTCTGCTTTGCACTTCCTCCTAATCTGAAGTGATAAGTGTTTGTGGAGGTGGTGCAAAGTAAATGACCCAGCAATTGTGTTTTTTTGTGGGTGGGAAAGAAAAGCACAGATGATGCTCATGGTGGTGCAGCCAAGGTACCAATCTGGCAAGATCCAACAAGTCCTTCCAAATGGAAAGAAGAACATGTAAGTTTTTTTTTTGGGTTCTTTCTTCTGTTATCATCATCTCCTGATTTGTAAGTATTATTATGTGATGCAGCACTTCAAACTTTGTGTGATCTTCTTGTGTTTCTTCTTCTCAGATGCTCAGCATCATCATCAATATCCATTTCATTTTTTCTCATCATCATCATCATCAACTTTGTCCTTCCTGTGCACCATCATGAACTTTGTTACATTTCATCTTCTCTGATCATCAACATTGTCAACCTTTTTTTTCCCCATTTCATCTTCTCTACTCATCAACATCAAGTTTGTGTTCCCATTTCATCTTCTCTCTGCACCACATGATGAACTTTGTTCCCATTTTTCCTCTTCTTCTCTCCTTGCCATCATCAACAATGTTGTCCGATGTCATCTTCTCTCTGCACCATCATGAAGTTTGTTTTCCATTTTCCCTCTACTCTCCTTGCCATCATCAGATTTTTTTCTGTTTTATCTTCTCTCCTCATCCACATCAACTTTTTGTTCAATTTCATCTTTTTCTCCTTGCCATCATCAACTTTTGTTCCAATTTCATCTTTCTTTCTTTGCTGCCATCATCAACTTTGTTCCAATTTCATCTTTTCTCTTGTCACCACCGTCATCAACTTTGCAATGTTTTTCCAATTTTCATTTTCTTTCTTCTCCATCATCATCAAGACTTTGTTCCCATTTCAATCTTCTCAAGCATCACCCATCATCAACTGACTTTTGTTCCTGGTTATTCACCCTCTCTCCTCACACTCATCTCTTGCACAAATTCTGGGGGTTCAGGTTAGAGGCAAGATTTCAAGAACTTGGGAAAAGACAAAACCCGAAAATCTTTGGCTAGAAAGTAATTCTTGCAATTGAAGGCTAATCAAATGCAGAAAACGTTATTGTTGCAAATTGATTGCAACCCTAATGCTAACATTTTCCAACATTCTTTGAAATTGTTGATGTGGATTGTTAGTGTAGGGTAATACCCTGGCAGCAGCAGAGCATTACACCCTGTGAACCTCTGACTCTGGAGCCTGACGTTTGGGTGTAATGCCCTGCTGCTGCTGCTGCCAGGGCATTACCCAAGGCAAGTGGGTTTCATGATTTCCTGCTGTTATGACAAGAGGCCCCACCATACAGGCCTGCCCTGCATGGGGCTGTTTCACAAAACTGAATGCCCACCCTCAAGGTCATTACATTGGCATTGAAAAATTCATTTATTGGGTTTTCAATGGCAACTTTTTTGGTTCTCAGATTCTTCAATCGGGCTTTATAATACCATGCCATGTTATCCAGCATGAAGGAAGAGTTTGGACATAGCTTCTTGGGGCTTCTAAAGTTGATGCAAGGGGGGGGGAGAGTGGCAGGAGAGGAGTTGGTGGCATGAAAAACTGTGCCCAATTCATAACAGTTTCTTAATGTCAATGTTTTTGATGTGGAAAACAATGCAAATAATTAAGGTCAGTTAATGAGCATTTGTACATATCAAAGGTATGATTGGCTTTGTGTCTAATGTGCATGGCCCAATTTATCATTTGGTTATCCCTGTCTGTAACAAGAGAGATTACCACAGAATGAAGTAATTTGCAGCCCAAGTGAGTTCATTGTTATTATAGATATGCTCTTCTAGATGTTAGAATATGACCTCAACTTTTGATCAATTTTGATCAGTTTTTTTTTTTTTTTTTTTTTTTTCAGTTTGTGTTTGTCTCACTAGCAGGCTGGGGAGCTTTGTTTTATAGTGGCTACAAGTACTTTACAAGTGGCTCAACGACACCCAAGTCTGCAAAAGAAGAAGAAGAAGCAACAGCAAGCAAACGAGATCATCATGCAGACCCAAAAACCGAGAAAGGGAAGCACTAGGAGTGTTCACTTGCTCCCAAGGGAGTGCAGCTCTTGTAATGGACCTGCAATCATAAAGTCAATTGGGATGGGATTTTCAGGTCAGATTCATTAGAAGAGTTGTCGCTCAGGCTTCCAAGTTTCAGCTTCCTCAAATTTGGATCTTGTAGAGAGAGCAATTGCATAAAGACCTCTTCAAGGTTTTCTCAAAAAGGCTCACTACTAAAGATCACTTCTCTCTCTCTCTCTCTCTCATGTTTTCATGTACCACTCTGACAATTTATAAGAAACAGAGTATGTGGTGGAGGACCCATTTGCTTTTGGCATTGAAAAAATAAATTCTCTCTCTCTTTACACAGGAACCTCTATTCCACATTGCATGGAAACAAAACAAAATTTAAAAAACATGTGTCCAAAAAGTTTGCTTGCTTTCTTGCTTGACAAAGAAGAAGTCTAGTTGCAAGTGAGAAGAGAAAGACAAGGAGAGAGTTTAGTAGCAGGTTGTAACTTATATATGTACATCTTGGAAAAGGATGTGTGGAAGCAGGGCGGGGGGAAAGAAGATCTCAGAGATTATTGATGAAACAAGCAGTCTAGAGGATGTGTCTAGCTTCTTCTTGTATGATTACCTTTAAAAGAATTGTGACACAAAAAAAAATTTAAATGGAAAATATCTTACTGAGACAGCCTTGCTTGCTTGCCTTGCTTTCAACCAGTTTGTAGTTGTCAGGTGACAGACTCTTGTTGTTGTTCTGGTTCTCTATCATGTAGCCTCCTTCAATGGTACAGATAGAGAAATGAGTGTCCTTTGGTTAGACCAGAACATGAAATACAGCTTTGTGACTTTCTCCAACCATTTTCTTGCAAACTATAATCAACTTGAATAACAGAATGCAGGATTTGAATGTGAATGAATTGGTCTTTGCAGAGGTTTTGATGATGTGTTGTAGTAATTGTCAGTCTTTGGAGTTGTACCTTTAATCTGTACATTTTTTTAGTAGCTGCTGTGACTTGTGGCAGACCTCCATGGAGTTGTGAAACTCTGGTCATGTTTATGATGATACTGCAAAAAAAAAAATCAGTCATTCACCCCATGCTTGGCATATGATCCAAACTGTCTTGAGTAAAGCTCAACAATCATAGACTTCAATCATCATGGAAGGATTTTACATAAGCAAGTTGGACTTGGCTATTTTTCTGCACAAACCATTTTGCTTTCTCATTGTTCCCTCTTCATTTGGCCTGCTTCTGCCAACAAAATTACCTGTGAGTCTGTGTCACTCTCAAAAGGGTTTTAAGCTTGCTGCTGACCTGGTCTCCAATGTTACAAATTTCAAGTGCTGCACCATATGATGAAGAGATATGTAACTGTTGAAGAGGTATTTTACCTTGATGGCACCATCTGAAGAACTCCAGTCTGCCTTGAATCCCATCTGAACAACACTTTGCAACTCACCATCCAATGCGCTTGATGTCTGCAGCACAAAGAGAAAAGAGAACTGTTTCTTTAAGCAGAGATTCAAAATATGTTTACTGTTTGTGAGCCAGAGATTTTGTGCAAAGAAGGTTGAGTTTGGATCTACAAGGGACAGGCTTAAAAAGAGCTTGGAACTTGCTTAGCAGTTATGTATCACTCTAGCATTTGTTCTATTTTGGATGTGGTGGTCTAAATACCTGAGACAGAAGTTCCCCATGGCTAACTGTAGCAGCCAGCTGGCTACAGAGAGGGTCACTTTGGGTTTGTCTTAGGTAAGCTTCAGATGCAGCAGCTCTTCGAGCTCTGAAGTCTGCAGCACAAGGGCCAGCCAGCTGGAAAGGAACTTGATATTCTGCTTGAAAAGGATGTTCATGGTGCACACCATGATCAGAACCCAACAAAGTGGTTGGTGGTGAAGCACAAGATTGCACCATCTGCAACACCAATTTAGTACTTGGACAATCAGTTTCCTCAAGTATCCTCAGGGTGTGAAACTGTGCAGGCATATTGTGTGGAAGCTAAAATGATTGTTATATTTAAACCATGACATAGTTAAAAGCAAGTTGGTGTCTCAAGGTTCTAAATTCCGTAAGAATGCATAGTGCATACTGATAATGCTAGGACAAAGTTCAACAGAACCAAAGAGAATGATACAAAAGTGTGACCAAGTTTCAAACAGTTCTCAAGGGATTCCATGATTTCAAGTGGCCCACTTCCAGACCTTGTGAAATATACTATCCAAATGGAAGTCAAGTCGTGGATTAACTGCAGCCAACTTCATCGACAGAAACTGCACATGTTTTCAAATCAAAAGTGCTCGTCAGCAGGGGAAGTGCATGCTAATAAGTTCAAGAATATTTATTTCACACAAAATCTCCCTCAGGGAACTTTCAATTCTATGACCAAGCATCTGGCGCCAGCTCTCTAGTGAAGTAGCTTGGTGAAGTGACTAACCTCCACTTGGTGCTGTAAAGATTGCACATAGTTGATGATCTCATCCAACATGACGGCCTTTCCTGTAACCTGTAGCAGAAAATGGTATTTGAGAAAGATGGGGGGCTCAACAATAGTGGTGTTGTGAACTTCTCTCTATCTTGCTCCCAATAGAGAGCAAGAGAAGATAGCTAATGATTAGATGGGCAAAGAGAAAAGGGACACATGTGAGCAACATGCCTAAATTGAGCTCATACATGGTTTTCCATGGCTCTCTCTCTATAGATCTACTCAATTGTTCATATTGGAAAACCCAGAATTATACATGAATTACAGTAGGTACCTTGTTACAGCCTGGGACAAGATCTTGCAGAAACTTCATGCGCTCGCTGATCTTCTCCCGGCGGACCTGGAGAGATCCCAAGGCATATAATGTAACATGATCAGTCTTGTCCATATTTCAGTTGTGAAGAACGCAGTTTCAAGAAATGGCCAGAGACAACCACAAAACGGATGCAAAGAGGAGGCCTTCAATTGCTCATCACGCGAAGCCTTGAAAGACACGGAGCGAATGAGGATGAATCAAACGGGTGTTCCATGTTGAAGAAATTGACAAAACGTGAAAGATTTTTCTACAACTGTCTAGCAGCAAGAGAGAGAAGAAGTGGGTGTTGCAATGTTTCTATTGGCGAGATCGTTATCATTATTATTACCCTTTCTGCGAGGCTATGGCTGTCAGTGGCTTGACCCCTTCGAGCTCGCACGTGGATATAGTCCTGCTTGGGATGACGTTCTGGAGGCTTCGGGGGCCCATCGTCTCTCGTAGACTCCAGGGGGCTTGATTCTCCTGAGTGATCGCTCGTACTGTGTTCTGCCTTGAGGTTATTACCATTGTCTCCCTCCCCACATTTGAACCGCTTTGCTGTTGGCTCCCCGGTGCTTTCCGTCAGCTGCAATGTAATTGATTCCGAGTCAAAAGAAGCCTCATGATCAGTACTGGAAGCTCCAAAAAGCAGAGGTTCCAGAAGAAGAATATAAAGCATAGAAAGGCAGGCTCGTCTGGAAAAGAAATTGGGTATATATGGTCTTTGAAGAAATGGGCACCTTGGCGTCTCTTCCACTAGAGCAAGCCAAATTGCCCCCACAAAGATTGTTATCTTTTTCTTGAGATGTTGTAAATTTGCGCTTTCCCAAACCGGGAGTCGGGCCACCTCGTGAAGCTTGAGAAGCCCTGTAGTTGTTGTTTTCACCAGCTTGCTCGGCGGAAGATGCTAACCCTTGACCAGCACTTCCATCGTCGTACTCAGTAGTCCTAATGGCCGCAGTAGTAGTAATGTCTGTTGCTCCGTTGACAGATTCCACTTGCAGTAGTCCACTCCCCGGTTCGCCGTTGTCGTCGAGATTTGCCTCGGCGACAGGGTTTAGTTGAATTGCAGAGGATTCCCACGGTCCTTCACGTACCATGGCCTTCTTTCCTTGAGTCCCCTCGGGGTGCTTCGATGCTGCTCCAGGGATTAAGCCTGCCGCATGAGTACTCGGTATCCTGAGTGCAGCAAAGCTCGCTGACACAGTGCTGGAAAGCCTTCCATCATGGGACTCACAATGCTGTCGAGACGGTGCATGACATGCGAGTTTCGGACTACAGGCCGATAGCCGTCCGTCTGCCAATGCATGCAAGGAATGAGAGCAGCGCTGGGAGCATATGTTCTCACCGGTGAGGGATGAGAATCGTGACGGGAATTCTAGATCGGAGCCGAATTCCGCTGATGCAGGCTGCGAGGTGGCAAGGCGCACTCGTTGAAGCGCAATACCTCCAGTAGAAGGATCCATTATCAAGCTTTGGCAACTGGATGCGTTCAAGGTGCTCCAGGTGTTTCCCGTCGTCGGCGTTAGATTAGCAATATTGTTGTGTCCAGATCCAGCTGGGCGTCCGCGAGCGCTCATCGCAGGCCCGGCGCCGTCAATGCTACTGCAGGTTCCATTGCCAGCTCCATGCGACCTACCGACAAGTGGAGGTGAACATTGTGCGATGGAGTTGGTGGAGGGAAGCATCATGAGCACGTCCTGAGGCCGCGAGTTCGAGAAGAAAGCACTGGCACCACCAGTGTTCATGAATTGTGTCCAGTCATGATCACCTATGACTGCAGAACAATCCTGCAATTCTTCACAACAGTCAGGGCCGAGTCTATTGCTGGAGTCCTCACGGTTAGACTGCGAGGAAGGAAATGCACGCGGAGAGGTAGAAGTCATATGGCCAGACATCCCTAATGCAGTCAAAGATTTTGACAATGTAGCAAAACTGTTGTTGTCTGAACGCTGCCAGGCAGCTGATTCAGAAGCCGCAGTTGCTTCGTAGACTGAGCAGGATCTATAATTTCCATGATGCGATTCTTCACCAACCATCGACTTATCGCTCAGGGAAGTGGACAAAGCAGCAGGCATCATGTACACTCCAGGATAGCTGCTGCTGTGCTTATGAAGTGATGATGACTCCGGAGTTCCGCTGGAAGAATGAACTGAGCTGTGAACGTGGTCTGCACCTGCGGAAGGTCGCTCTTGGCAAGACATCGTTGATTTCTCGGAGGGAGGAGCCATATACACCATCAGCCGATCAAGGATGATCCGGACGAGCGCTTTATTCTCGCGCAGGATATCTTTCAAAATATCGAAGAGTAACCTGGAGAGTTGAAAGTCTTGAAGCTCAATTTTCCTTCATTCACATGCTCGCGACGCAGCATTTCCACCAATCAACACTTCAGGGAGAAAAATGAAAGGGCAGAAGCGCTCCACAAAAAAACTTTCTTCAGGCTCTCGGATTGGAGACAGACCGTGAAGCTTTGATCGAGACCGGTAATCAAGCGCGCCTTGCAGTCTTGAATCGTTGTGGAAACCTTCGAGGGACTAAAATCCACAGCTCCAAAGCAGGCACCAGGGAACTAGCCTGATGACAACAATGAGATCAAAAGCCACCTGCGACAAGGCAGTGTAACAGCAGACAGAGAGAGGACGTTAGCGGGAGCGCAACATGTATCCGATATATATCTGGAGCGTAAGGTTATGGCCAAGAAATTGTGACGGTTGCTGCATACTGTAATTCTTCGTGACTCTTACACATTCTTGTACGCTTTCTCGTGCATCGGTAAATACACGAATAAGGACGCCATGAAGTTCAAAAGATGCGGACTATTCGTATCTCGCGGGCAGCTAGTACTTACTCTGATCATAGCAACATGGATCCAACTTTTCTCGGCCTTTTGCGATCAACGAGGACTTGACGGGCAACTATTGTTTACTCTGATCATAGCAATGGATCCAACTTTTCTCTGCCCTTTGCTATCAACGAGGACTCGATCTCAGACAAGAGATCTAATCAGAGTTTCAGTTTTGCAGACAATAAAGAAAGCAAAAGACATGCGTCACGTTTACATAATTTCATGTATCCGGAAAATGTACTTCTGCGACAAAGTTTAGGTGCGAGCATGAGAGTAGTAAGTCCATCGCGGCCCATGACGAGGGGAAAGGGGTATTTATTTCTCCAGGCATATTACTCCATCTGAAACTGCAGAGAATGTCGTAAAGGAATCATAATTTCGAGAAGCGTAAAATTTGATCTTGACAGCGCATAATACGCAGCAGACTCGACATCAAGGACACACCGCTAACGCAGGGAACTCATCAGATTTGTCTCAAATGATCAGCAGCTGCAACGAGGGAATGAAGCCAAAGTGTTTACAATAATACCTTTGTGTCCAGCAGTTCGTGCATCCGCAGTCTGATCAGGTGGTGTTCATGAACCTGGAAGGATGATCCGAGCAGAAAATCACACAAAATTTACTTCTCTCCAAGAAAAAGAACACTACTACTTCAGTCAGTCAGCCAGCTGTCTGATCAACCTTGGAAGCTCACGTAGAACAATAATTGCAAAGTTTTCATAACAATGCTCGAGACTACAGGAAAAGCTATATGATCTCTAGTGATGAGGAGAACCTTGCGAGGAGGGAGGGACGGACTCGGGTTCAGTCCTGACCACGATGAGTAGCCGGCAGGCAAAGTTCAAAAAACTGAAACAGTCAATACTAGACCTCCTCTAAAATTGCAAGTTTACATTACAAAATGAAGAAGCAAAACTGCTGATCTTATTCAGATCCTCTCCAGCAACCTTTCCGTATTCCGGCGAGTCAACAAAGTGGAGGCGTGAAATTGATTCCGCAACCATCCAGTAATGCGAGCAATAAATAGCAAAGAAGATAACACAGACAGAGATGATGACAGGCGACAACGAGAACACAGACACAGAGAGAGAGAGAGAGAGAGAGAGAGAAAGTACTCTTACATACCTTTCAATTACCCCGGAAAAAAAACGGTTCAGTGCGGGACTAAAAAACAACAAGAAAAAAACAAGAGCAGATCCAGATCCTTCTTCCGATCCCGCGCCCTCAATGCCACACGAAAAGGACCAGGAGTTCGTAGAGCAATAAAGAAGAGGAAAGAAAGGGAAAAAAAGACGGGGGAGAGAGAGAGAGAGAGTACTGGTGCACATGAGACAGAAGCCGCCGCTGCAAAGTGCTGAGCGAAAAACAGAGTCGGGGGAAAAACCAAACCCCATATACACACAAAAAACACATGGCGCCCTTATTACATACATCTCTATTATGGACGTCACAAACCGTCTTCACAGACGAAGAAGTGATCCCGGTGGATGAAAACATTTCTGATTAACGTGTCCAACGCCCGCTTTCACAGATGATAAACGTGGAAAAAATACCAGGTTCTTTCTTTTCTTTTCTCTCCTTTCCTTGCCCCCTCCCTCAAATGTGAAAGGGGAAATATTACTCCAGTTATGATGACTAAAGACTGGGGCCATCAGTTTTGTGATTTGCCTCCATCCGGGTATCTATTTCAGAGGATATATATCTCTTGGCTCATAAACTGTGACCAGAATTTGAACCATAGCCAGAAAACAACCAAATTTTTCAATACACAGGCCCCTCAGCCGTGGGCTTCTTAATCGAAAAAGGGCCTGTGAGGGGTGGAGCTGAGTGGGAACCCAATTCTAGTAAACCCCACAGCTGAGGGCTTTACCGAGCTTAAAGACCACATTTGGATTTTAGTTTTTTAATTATTTTTTCCGATGATACGCTTGGTGGGTATCCGGTAGGTCCATTCTGAAAATCAAAGGAAAAATTAACGACACGTGCCTACATGCATTTCATTTTTCAAAATGTCCTCTGAGTTTTTATGCTCTGCAATTTGCTCTCTAAATACACTAGAAAAATCCAAGGAGGTCTTTACGTGTTTACTTTGAGGCCACAACTCGCGCCTACTCCCGGTCATTGTTATTTATGACCGGTTAGTCACCCAAGGGACCCTTGGTTAGGAGGAATATTCGCCAAAAGCTCAGCCTTCTTATCCTTCAAGCCACAGGAATATTCCAATAATCAGGGGGTCTCCTGACACCTGGTCATGGGAATATTCTATGGCATGGGTTTAATGGCGAGTGGTGGTAGCCTTTTTGCTGCTCTGTAAACGCCCCACTGCTCCAAAAACCCTCCACAACTTTGCATTTGGTCAACATTTGACCTGTAGAGCTCTAAGATGACCGTGAGCACAGCTAGATGAAACAAATGAAATGGATCACAGCTAGAATATGTGATTACACTGACCTAATGGAAGGAGTCCCTTAACTTATTCCAATGTAAAGTACAAGACCAGGGCACTATAAAGTAAGTAGGCACCCTAGAAGCCAAGGTCCCATTCCTGTGTGACAATGGCCACTCTTCTTTTGCATGAGGTGTAGGGTTTAGGGTTTGTCATTTCAATAATTAAAATAGATCATCAAATCCTTAAATTATGGATGTGTACATATGGTTTTGGTGATTGACATAATATTGCACTCAAATACATATCTTTTTTTACCAATCAATATTGGATTATATGGAAAGAAAATTAATTTATAGAATTAAATATGTTTTTCCCACAAAAGTGTAACATCAAAGGAAAATTATATTTAATGTGCATGAGTCATATCTTTTGGATCCAGTGGTCCTCTAATTTCTGAATTATTATTATTATTATTATTTAAAATCACAACTTCTTTTTTCAAAAAAATAATCCAAATAATAGGAAAGCCCTTGATGAGTAGGGAGTGAACTGAGGTGGTTTTGCAATGTTTCCTCTTACAATGCAGGAGTTACTGAATATTGAACAATCTTGTCATGAAAAATTCAATAAAAGTAAAAGCTGAAGATGTTAAGGGAATTTGGGCACATTCTATCAATACTATTGGAAAGCCTTTGATAAGTGGTTTTTTTATGGAGGTAGTTTTATAAATTTTAGACCTAAGGTGAGGGGAGACGCTGAAATTTGAGTAATTTTTGCATTGGAAATTAATTAAAATTTAAAATATTTTTCACAATTGGGCTTTATTGTCAAGGTCCAATTCACACTTGAAGTAATTACATAGCCATGTTCACACTTGGGCTAGTGGCATAGGCCACATTAGTATTCATGAAATTATATTCCGACAGAATTGATATCTATTCCAACCATGATTATGGACTAGGTAACTTAGAAGAAGGTGCTAGTTACCCGGAATAGTAAGGCGAAGATGCATTGAGACTATTTATGGTAAATCCATGCCTCAACTATTGCTAGTAACTAGCTCCCTCTCACTCCTTACGGGAAATAATCATCTTTTGTGAAAATTGAGATGCCCTCTTTTCATCCACGTAGAGAGTGATTATGAAATGTTCATCCAGCTACCAAAGGGTTATATAATCATTAGGCCAATGAGAGCCCAAGTTGGTACCTTTTGTTAACTAATAATAGATCGTTAATGAAATAGAGGTTCAATGTTATGGGTTGTAACTTGGGACTTGATACCCAATCAAGAGTGCCAAGTTCCTCACAAGAGATGGTCGTGTGACCAATTCATTCATGGATATAATGTGCCTTTCAAAATACACTTAGAAAATTCCTCCTAATGCTTTTTGAGTAAGTTGTACATGAATCACAACTAAGTTTCCACCTTGACAAACTATCTTGGAAACCATCTTACTTCCCCCTTACATTACATTACATAGGTGACTACCAATGTAAGTGACTAAATATCATAGGTAATGAAAGAATGTAACGGATTACTACATTGTATGCAAGTGAATAATAATAGAGAAGTAAAGCAGGAAAGCTAATGGTGGTTAGCAATGTACTAACCATTGGCACGCAATGTACCTACTTAATAATGATCAAGTGCCTTACCTACGTACCTACCTAGTAACCACTTACATACCCTACCTACTTACCCATGCCACTTAGGCTCTTATACTAATTAGCACAAAGGGGAAGAAGGAGGAGGGTTTACACTATAGGCCACGAAGGTGTAATTGATCCCTTGTGCAACCTACCAAAAAAATTGCACCATGACATATCCATATTAAGGTCCATGGCCCTATTATGGAATACCATGTGCTTGGTTATTTTGCCAAGTTGACTTGAGAAATCAAGCTTGAGAAACAAGGACCCAATTGCTTTTTTGGCTGGGCCCCTGATGGGGCCAGCCTTGGGTCCTTTGTTTCTCAAGGTTGATTTCATTTGGAATGCAAGAGACAACAAGTGCAACTAATTAAATACACCTGTGCAGTTTGGTTGGTTTTTGCGTATTTGGGTCCTTGTTTCTCCAGGTTGGTTTTAGTTGGGCATTGGCTTGTGCAACAAATTAAATGGAATTAAGTCTCTGACACACACAAAAAAAAGTACACAAGTTTTGGTTTGGATTCTTTGTCTTGGTGGAGGATTTTCCCCCTTCAAACTTAATACAAAGGTTGAGTTTTCCCTTTTTCCACTAAATCTTATGTTTTCCACTAAATATATTAATAAGTGCCAATATATTAATATAAGATTGAATGCTATATTTTTTTTAAAAATGGATAACGAAAATCATTCTAAAAATAACATATGTAATATATGGCACAAGACCCAAATGAAAACTTGCATGGCAATTGGCCACTAATGAAAATGACTCCCACTAGCCTAATATAAGGGCAATATGTACTTAGTGGCCTTTCACCCTTGTATAGGCAATCTTTGCACACCAAAGGTTGGGCAAAGGGAAAGGTTGTGCAACAATGTTGTTCATGTTATAACTTCATATGTAATAACATGAACAACATGTTATAACTTATAACCCTAAATCCTGTACCCTAAACCTTCGATGCAACCAACTTTGGAAAAATATACTTGAGCACCAGTTTCAATGATAATTAGTTTCGCCAATCACCTTTACCACATCTTGCGCTCACCCACTATCTAACCCCAATTGATTAGGTCAAGTTAGCCTAATGGGTGAGTGGGGTTTCAATGCTTATCTCACACTTTCTCTAACCACTTTGAAAAACTCACATCTGGCAGTTGCAAGTGTAAAGAATTAATGCAACCGAGACCAAGTCAGAATATCTTTGCACTTGTACAAGAGGTTTTTTGCGGTAAGGTGACTGACATTTGATGGTCGGGTGGGTATCTCTAAATTGGGGTGGTGTGAAAGCAGGTCGGGGACCTGGGGACCCACCTCAATACCTAGTGGGAAATGCACTGGAATAGTCTCTAAACGTTTTACATGAAAACCCCAACTATTTGAGTGGGCGGTAGAACTCATAAGGGGGCGAGTGATCGATCATGGAATTGTACCCTAAGCAGCAATTTGTAACATGACCTAATAGTGAATTGAATCAACATGTAACAAGATCTAAGAGTGAATTCAACCCAAACCTATTGTAACATAACTATGTATTTGAATCCAATTGGGTTGTTGGCTTAGGGTTGGCTTCCGTATAAAATACCTAAAACTTGTATACTTTTGAGACCGTGGAAGCCCAAGATGCACATCTAGTTCACAAATAGCAATGTGACATAACAAATGTTGCCAAGCTTTTTTTTGTTTGAAAATGTTCTTCGACTTTTATTATAAATCCGACCATTTGTGAACATGAATCAAAGGGCGAATACCCACAACTTGATTTACACAAATATGCAAATTCATCCCAAATTGTTGCCCTACACTACTACTTGTTTCCCCCACACTATTGTTTTTGGTAGCAACTATACATACCACTATCATCAACCATGGGCAAAAAGAGGGAAACCAACAACTTAATTGATATAAGGTTTAGCGATTAGTGACACAACAAAATGTCGGCCATGTTCTAGTGTTCCCCGTTGAATACAAATCCCGTACATGGACAAACTAAGAACGCCCACAACCTAATTAGTATAGGCATGCAATCGGTGGCAATGCCAATTGTTGCCCCATGTTCTAATGCTCCCCCAATTAAGCATAATCCCCCATCATTTCCGACAAGGACGAAAAGGTGAACAACCCACTCGGTTTAGTCAATACAAACAAGCGATTGGTGGCACCACAAAATGTTGCCGCGTTTGTTTGTGTGTTTGTTTGTTTGTTTCCGGTCGGTTGTCGAATTAAAAATACGACTACAAACGGCAAGGACGATCGGAAGCAACTACACGAACAAGTTAGTCAATACGAACGGATTAGGCGATCGGTGGCACCACAAAATGTTGCCCCGTGCTCATGGGTTCCCCCCATAATGCACATCACTCCCATAGTCATCGTGCAAGGACAAAGGAAGAACTACCACACAAAGATTAGTCGGATATAGGTTGGTCGCCATAAGAAAAAACGCTTTGAATTCTTTCCACACTAGATCTCGGTGTGTTTGCCGACCATCTTCTGGCAATCTGTTGCATTCCAGGTTGTTAGAAGCAGAGCCCCAGTCTCATCAAACAAGGATGGAGATGCACTACTTACCAAAAAAAAAAATTAAAAAGTTCAAAGAAAACCACCTTACAAAAAATCCACTCTCCTTTATGGACAAAACCCAAATCCTTGTGTAGGGTAACGACTAAGGACCTTAACAGCCCTCTTTGAGATCCTTAGCAAGGACTAAAAACTTTGCTTTTATAGATGGTATAGGTGTGAGTCATTTGAGAGGCGAGGAGAGGCGCCTTCCGCGTAAGGTTCTTAAAGAATGTGGAATGTTATGTGTAAGTAAAGATGCTAGTATCCTTTGTTGAGGGAAATAAATTTTTTACCTAAGGTAGTGGTACCGTGCCCTCGACACACATACTCCTGGGATAAAATCTAGGGTTTTCTTTATGAACATGAAAGGGGGAAAAGGAGAATAATTTGCACTTTCTCGATAAATGTAGTGTATAAATTAGAAGGAAGGAAGGAATTGATCTTTATTGCACAAATTTTGCAAATGAAACAACCAACCATATCTGCCATTGGAGCTGGAAAACCAGAGGAGAGAGAGGGGCGCAAGATGCTGCGTGCAACTAATTGGGCCGACCATTTCTGGGTTAGTGCAACAACAACAACAAATTTTCATTAGTAGATTAAAAAACTGACTTGGGTGTTTGTCCATGCAGAAGGGCAAAGTTGCGTTTCATTTTTCTGACCCATGTTTTCTCATGTTGTGTGGCGTGAGGGTGTTGGCAGACATGAGAAGGAGCTTCGCATGCACGCGAACTTGGATCATCACTCGTTCGTTTGTGGCGTCTAGGATGACACAACCGACGGGGTCCCATAACTTCATCCGTATGTAAAATTGTGCAATTGACTCTTGTGCCCGCTCGCCACCCCGCCCTTTCCCCGACTTCCCCTAAGTTTCAACCAACCCTGTACAAACCCACTCCCCCAACCCACCTTCTTCATCAACTCAGCCCCCCAATGGATGAATGAAAGTTGACGGAATTTGTCCAAGTTTTAGTGAAGCAAACACCCACCAACATGGCACCATGCATGATGGATGATGTGTGACCATGAAACACTTTCTCCATTGTATTCATGTTCCATAACTAACCACAGTGGTTAGCTATGTATAAAAACCATCCACATGTAATCTACCTACCTAGTAACCCACCAAAGTGCCTTATCAACTTACCTTCCTACATAATAATCACTTGCATTTCCTTGCCTATTTAGCTAGGGTACTCACCCACTTACGTAGCTAGTTAGCTAGGTAGTGTGCTGAGTGGAAATATGAGGCTTTACAACATAGGCTACCAAGGTTACCAAGGTGGGACCATGGTAACTGGGTGTGGTTCATCCACAATTGAGGCATACTTCTGGGAAATTGTTATGTTAGCAACAGGGTTTCTTTTATTTTCAATTTTGTGATATTGAAAATTTGGCAAAATTTTCCAAAAATATAGATAAAATTAACACAAAGACAAAAAATCCCAAAATTTTCCAATTTTTTGGTCAAAAAGTGGCATTTTTTAAAATTAAAAAATAAACTGATTAGCATTGTTCATAATTTTATTTATTTTCTCTAAATAGCGAGGAAGTGAGTCAGTGAGTGAGTTGTTGTAGACACAATAAACTAAACTGGAAACAGTTGAAGCCAGTTGAAGCCCTTCTGACAACAAGTTTTTGGCCTTGTAATGGACTTGTAATTTAGGAGTTGTTTGAACTTGAACATCAAATTGTTGTGTTTTTTTGGTCAAATTCATGTGTTTTTTGCGCAACAAAAGAGAGTCAAAGAGCTATCACAAGTACCTTGGCAGGATCCAAACCATAATTGTATCAAATTATGTTAAAATGTTGAGATTTTCCCTCAAAATAAATTTCAAAGAACAAAATTTTGCTAAGGAAAATAGAATTTGTTTTTTTTGAAGTATTTGGGAATGTTTTATTCTTCAACATGGAATCTTGAAAATTAATTAAGTATTCAACAGACATTTGTTGAGCTGCCCTTGTAGTTACTATGTTATTGAGTAAGAGGCTAATGGAACCATTTGAATCATTTGAAGTTTGAACATGTCTTTTGTTATGACCATGACAAACAGTCAAAGAAGACATTAACCACAATCAAAGGGTAGAAGAACTTGTGTATTGTGAGCCTCGTCAATCACCATTGCACACCCAAGCCTTGGTTAATGAGAATATTCTCATAGCTAACCAAGGATTAAAAAATACTCTTTTGATAAAAGGTCACTAGTAGGATTTTAATCTTATTCATTTGACCAAGGATCAAAGTGTTCAAGGTTATTTGGGAATATTCTTCATGTCTAGGGAGGGCTCATGGCCCTTAACCCCTAGTGATAAGAATATCCTCATGACCAAGGGTCATAGATAACCAAAGTTCCAGTGACCCCTAGTTATACTAGGGGTCACCAGACCTTTGGTCACTTGGAGCTCTCACTCCAAGTTCCCATAGTTCCCATATCCACTTGGTTGTAGTGTGAGACTTCCCCAATGTTATGCAATGCAATGCTGGAGACACCACTAGAGAACAATACAAACTTGATCCTGAATCCCATTGCATTATTATAGTCCATTAGGGACACAAACAGCCTCTTAAGAGCATATGATATGATTAAATGACAAGTCAATAGAATTTGAACTTCAAACTCTAAACCCTAAACCATTTGGGCAACCAAGAGCATCTCCATGGGTGCTTAGAATGTGACTCCAGACAGTAAAATTTATTGTTAAAAAGTCAAAATGTGCCAGTTTAGCTCAGGAATGGTTTTTTTGCACCAAATTTGTGCAGCTTGCCATGGCTGGTAAAAGGTGGAACACAGTTGTGCACCTTCGAAGAAGAGTGTAATAAATTGGACCTGACTGCGGCTCAGTATTTCAGGTGGTTTGCTATTAGTAATACCCACGTATATGCAGTTCCCGTTACAGTTTTATCGGTGGGATTGCCAAAAAAAAACACAGCTCAACTTAAACATTTGATTTTGTTATCCAGAGTGACATACTGAGCACCGGTGGAGATGCTCTAATCAATGTGACGCAATAATACACGGAAGTTTTTGCATGGTGAAGTCTAGAAAAATGTTTTTTTTTGTTTCTTTGTGTGAATTTTATAGAAATTAGAAAAAAGATCGAGTGCAACTCATAGAAATGCTTTTTGGAAAGAAAAAAAAAAGTGCCAAAATCACCAGAATTTGAGGAAGAAGTGTTTTGTTTGTGTGTGTGTGTGTGTGTAATTCTCTAACACACATAATTCTCTGACGATGGTCAGAAAAGGAAAGGTAGTCAGAGCCTCGTTTACCACACTTTCCATATGGGTATGGTAAGGCTGGGTCCTCTCACTTTCTGTGTTCTGTTTGTGTTGGGAAAATGTAAAACATTTCAGAGGCAGATGAGTTCACAAAAATCCATACTCGGAAAACAAGTGCAATCGGTATCTCATAAATGCACTGGCACACACACACACACACAACACCCACACACATACACAGAGACACCCCCCATATTACTTACTTATTGTCTTCCACTCCCAAAGTTAAGTTTGTTGCCTGGCCAACAGGCAACAATGGCCAGCCCAACATCTCCTACAGACCCCGACAATCTATGGTCTCATCATATATTGACCCTCCCGCTTACGACATTTGGCAATAATCTGTCTTGACACTTGGTGACAATCTATCTTGAAAGACGATCGCCTATTGTCACCCTACTACACCCACCATAACCTAAGGTAGAATCACCTAAAACCCGTCCAAATAAGTAGTTTGTGCATAAACAACTCTTGGTTACATCTTGCACGGTTGATTGGTTGGTTGGTTGATTGGTTTTTTTTTTTTTTTTTTTTCCCCCTTT
>Ga0209611_10002992_pt1 | contig 29603 bp, 30 predicted proteins | sample S1TSphgellanicum_3_FD_187693 | JGI IMG/M metagenome (GOLD analysis project Ga0209611, IMG submission 187693) | Host-associated microbial communities from peat moss isolated from Minnesota, USA - S1T2_Fc - Sphagnum magellanicum MG (SPAdes) (version 2) | ecosystem: Host-associated > Plants > Peat...
AAAAAAAAAATCTGGGCAGGGAGGATGGGATTTTCGTTCATCTGGAAAACGGCCTCAACGGGCTCATCCGCAACTGGTGCATTGGTGGCTGCTAATTCACTCCAGCCGAAAAGAGAGAACCACCCGACTGTAGAAAATACCAGTGTTGGGCGGTTCTTTCATGCAATGCTGGTTCTTTGTCAGTTTTCAGACCAGATATAGGCCTATATCACCAGTGGTTCCCCTTTCATGAAACCCTCGCCCCCAGAACTGACCTAGAAAAAAATTGTCCACGAATCCGGCAAGAACTGGTGTTTGTTTCCAGTGATGGGTGGTTCTTTAATTTGGCACCAGTTATTTGCTGGTTCTTAAACCGGTTAATTTAATATAACTGCCGGTTCTTTCATGACAAAACCCCTGCCCCCAAAACTGAACTGGAATTTGCCAAATTTGAATAAACCCCCCCCAATCAAACTGGTGTTTGCTAAAATGGGAAAACTTGCCCTTACTCCAGACCCAGCACCAAAAATCAGCCAAGGTTCTTTGAATGTAAACCGGCTTCTTTGGAATTTGAAAACTGAGGTTCTTTGATTGAAAACCGATTAAAATGGAATTTAAAAACCAACAATTTTTTTATAATTAGGGTTTTCGAGTTTGAGGTTTGTGTTGCATGCTCCCGCTTTCTCCATCAGCAGAAACTTGGCTATTTGGTTGTGCCCAAGGGTGAGCTTCCCATCAATGTTGGTTTTCATCAAAAAGATTTTTCCTACATTGATGAACATGACCATGATCGAATATGTGCAACTTGCCCTAGCTGAACGTTTAACAACCTCTTGTATTTCAATCCCTAGATGTCCAAAAGCACCCACAATGTTCTTGTAGTGGTTGTTAATTTCCTCTCCACCTATTTGAAGCCCAAACACATTGTTGTTGGCCAATTTGAGCCTAACAATACAAGTGCTACAATGTGCTACTATGGCTATGAAACTAAAACACATCCTCCACAAATTTGCACTCATTGCAAAAGATTCTAGCCTATGTAGAGGATGAAGGCTTCAATTTGCAAACTTGTGTTCAAGTTTTGAAATCTTGTGGTGATTTTGACATAATTAAGCCATTTGATGGCCATTTTTTTAAGCATGAACTATCAAAGGTATGTCAACATGCCACTTTGGATGAGAAGGTGGCTTACGAGTTACATTATCATCAATCCAATCTACCCAAGCTTCAGGTAGGAGTGGGAGAAAACATATGTGGAATTTGGCTTTAACCCCCACAAATTAAACACCTCAATGAAGACGAGGTACCTAAAAATTCTCCATGCTTGGTTTTTCCAATTTGAATTTTATGGTTTATGGTTTGGATTTATCCTTGGCTCATTTGACTTTTTCTTGGAGCTTTATGGTTTAAAATTTAAAATTTTCCTTGTCTCAATTGATTATTCTTAAATTATTTTGAGTTCATTTGAGGTGTGGTATTTAATTTGAATTCTCTAGTTACAGTTTGATTTAATTTGAACTATGTGGTGACTTATTTGATTTACACAATGAAAAATTGCATCCATGTTCACATTTCCACCACCCACTATGGAATATGTTTGCAACTAGTTTTTGATTATGATTCCCATTGATACAATTAATACAGCCACTAATGTGTCACTATTAAAATACTACTATTAAATTATGTTATGACTATAATATAACTATTGATAATTTAATAAAGATACATATTCATCAATTATTTATATTTTCATCATATGTGTTTCATTTTAAGTGATTTAAAATGTTTTGGGAGCACTACTTCAAGCTTTAGAAATCATCTTTGAAATGTAAAAGAAAAGGAGTCATGAAAAAATAACAAGAAAAGAAATAAAATTTCCAATTTACAAAACACATTTTTTTCTTTTTTTTTGTGGACCCTTTCTACTCATAACTTTCTTATTTCTTATTCATATTAAACAATTTAAAATGTTATAGGGGCGCCACCTAAAGTTCTACAAATAATCTTGGAACTCTAATAAGAATAGAACAACATACAAGGATTTTTTAGATGTTCAAAAATTGGCCTTTATAACATTCAATGGTTTTTTTTTTTTTGAGTTTTTGGCCCCTTATACTTTGGGGGGCCATAATTTTCTCCATTCTATTCCATTTTTGACAATTTTTAATGCCCCATAAGCACCAATAGGTTCAAGTTTCGCTTGGACACTAAAAACAATGGAGCCCTCCCCTTGGATCTGCCTTGCCCCGAATGTTTGAATTTTATAGTTTCAACTCAATTGCAATTTAATTTGCAATTAAAGAACAACTAAAAGATTTAACTCATATGTTTTGTCTTCGAATTTCATGTTACAATTATATAAAAAAGGCTTGTTCTTTCATATTCTTGCATTAAAATACAAGTGTCATTTTGGGATGAGTTCAAAAAATATTAACCTAAAGGCAAAACATAAAATAAAAAATAAAATTTGATGGCTATTATTTAATTCATTTAATCTTGTGCTTCCTACCTACTTACCTACCTATGTAAGTAAATAGGTCTTATTTTTTTACCTATTTATGTATGTAGGTAGGTAGGTTGGTAGGTCCTAGGTAAATACCTAAATATATAGGTTTTAAAACCTACCAACTTACCTACCTACGATTATGTACGACCTACCTAGCTACTAAAATAAACATTTATATTTATTTTATATATTCCAAAATATAACTAATATGCCATGTGGTAATTTTTTATTGTGCCATGTGTCACAATTTCAAACCATCATTAACAATCATAATAAACGATGGAGATCAATATTTTGAAAAGAAAATCAACTTTATATCCAAAAATCTTCATGGTGCCACATGTCAAATTTTAATAAATGGATGATAATCAATGACATCAACATGACATCATGGGTGCAATTATAATGGAGTTGCATAATAGTTGAAAATGAGTTGTTTTGATTGAGTTGCAATGAATTACACTATATATATGGTGAATTACAACTCAACTCATGCAACTTATTCATTAATACTCATCGCATATAAATATTGCAAGTTGCAAATGTCCTTTGCAATTCAAAAATTAAATTGCAAGGCCAATTGCAAAATAACCTTTTCTGTCATAGCATTAATTTGAATTCTATCTCAGTCTATTTGGTTTAATTTGAGCTTTTTGGTTATGGTTTGATTTAAGTTGAATTTATGGTGGCTTATTTTATTTTATTTTATTTTTATCACAACTTATTTAGTTTTATTTGAGTTCTTTAGGTACAAATTGACTTAATTTGATCTCTATGGCAACTTATTGGATTTAATTTGAACTCTATCACAATTTATTTGGTTTAATTTGAGTTCTTTGGTTACAGTTTAATTTAATTTGAACTCTATCATAGTTTATTTAATTTAATTTAAGCTCTTTGGTTAGGGTTTGATTTAGTTTGAGTTTTGTCACAACCTATTTGATTTAATTCGAACTTTGTCACAACTCACTTGATTAAATTTGAGCTTTGCAATGGCTCATGTAATGTATAGGTTTGTAAATTGTGTTTTGTTGTTTCAAGATGCATTGACTTACACATATTCAGCATGGGTGATATAAAGGGAAATGCATTTGATGCAAAACTAACAAAATTCATTGTTCACATGAAACACCAAACATTTGAAGTTTTTCAACCTTTCCTTTCCTTTTTGAATGGGTTTGATAAAGAGAAGAGGCATAATATGCTAGCATTGATATTGGACCCAAGGTTCAAAAACATATAATTGGTGGCACATTACTTAAGGCATGAACTTTAGTCAAGGTGGTCAGTTTGTGGCATCAAAATCATGATTTTTGTGAACAAGCACAATGATCCAAAGGTTGGGTGTTTTAAGCCTTTTAACCTTGTAGGCACATGCAAAATAGAATCGGATTTGATGAAAGACCTTGATATAGAGTTTGAAAAAGAACTTAGTGGAAGGAATTCTTAAATCCTTTTGATCAATTTCCCTTTCACTCTTTTACATGTTCTTTGTTTCTTACTAGCCCAAGATGGGTTTTGATTTGAATTTTTGGATATTTTTCTTTTTTCAGCTTTAAAGTATTTTAGGAAGTTATTTAACTTCATGGATTATGGTTACCATGGCGAATACATTTGATTTCTTCTTTCCTCCTTACTATTTGTTTTTTTACCATGGTTGGTTTCAAAGGCTTTCTTGTTTGAGTTGTAAGCACTAAGCATAAGCACCTTAATTGAAAAAAAACTCATTTAATTGCACTCTTAATTAAAACTTTAAGTTTTTAATGTTTTCATTGAAATATGATGGAAGTCATAAGTGAAAGAGTCTAAAATCTACAATCCACCCAAAAACAATGCAAACTATGTACCATTTGTCAGCATATTAATAAGTTGTTTAATTTTTAAAATCTGATTTATAACTAACATAATACATGGGTTAACAAATCTGGGTATGAAAGTGTGAATGATAATTGTTTTAATAACTAGCTGATTTTCTCCTTTAAAACTGACCCTAAAAACCCAACCCTCCTCACACTTAACCCTTGAAACTAGTTAGTTTTTTGAGAAAAAAAATAAAAAAAACTGAAACCAATCGATTTTTAAGATTCAAAATTTTCAAAAAATTAAAATTGGTGGGTTCTTTGAAATTAAAAAATTTTCAAAACCCAAAACTAATGTTCTTTGAAAAATCAAAGAATCACCCAACATTGGTTCTTTGATGAAAGTTGATGGTTCTTTAAGGGGTTTGAAATAGCTAGGTACTATAATTATTTTCTTCTAATATTTTTTAAATACCCAAAATTAAACATTTCTTTGATTTTTTTAAAATACTCAAAACCAACCAATTTTTCAATGATTCTGATTTTTTTAAATACCCAAAATTAAATGTTCTTTGAACAATCAAAAAACCACCCAACACTCAAAAACTATGTCTTATAAACCATTGGATTAACCCATCATAGGAAAATTTCTTGAGTGGAAAAAATAAACTTAAAATTGTGGGAGTTAACTTGGATGATAACCTATATTTGCATTAGCATTCTAAACAATATCTCCAACAATCCCTAATTCAACCACATTGGTCTTCCTTGCCTAAAAACCTCCAGCATATGAGAGTTAAGTGGAACAAACCAATGTTAAGCAAATACATCTATTACCTTAATGTAACCATAGATACATACCAAGGTAAAAACATAGTGAAAAGAGCCACCCAAATGAGTGCACATTCCTTAAAACTACATTTTTATATGTCTAAAAAATCACAAGTGAAACATAATAGTTTGGATTATCATAATTGTTTTTGGAATATTTTCATTAATTACAAAGTTTACATGCTCAAAGCTTGACACAAATCAAAAATGTTTTTGCATGTTCAAAGCATTCAAACCTCAAGAGTGGACAACCCTTGTTTTATTCAAATGTCCTTTTTCTTCTACCAAATGTACACCATTCCTTTTAAAAATTGGAAAGGATTTTAACATGGATGTTTAGAAAGGCAAAAGGACTTGAATTAATGATTTTTTTTAAAAATAACTTATTTGAGCACATTTGGTTCAAAAGTGTTTTAAACCTAGAAAATTATGGGATTTTGAAAATGCATTTAAAAAAAAAGTTGTTCATGTTCATGTGATAAAGGGCATGAATGCATAATATACATGATATAAAATCAATTTGTAATCAACAAGTATTTATATCAAAAATGTAAGGTTAAAGGGGGTACTTCAAATACAGATTTTAAAGTTATAAACCAACAAAAAAGTGACACGCATTATGTGAAATCCTTGGAAATGGACTTTTACCTTGGCATCTTTGGCTCCTTTGATCATGTTTTCACCCACCAATATAGATATATATAACCTACTTGGCTAATAATATTTTTTGGTCACCCTTTTAATTACACTATTCAATTTGTAAATACTTCAAAATTATTCTATCTTATTTTACCTTACTCATATATAGCTGAAATATATAGTTGATCACAAAACTAATTGGGGGAAGACCAACCCAAGCCCATTAGGAAGCACACTTCAAATCCAAATAATATTACATGAATTTCTAGGTATGTGGTAAAACCATTTAACTTCACTAGCAAATTCTTTTGCACAAAAAACATGGTGTGAACACCATATTTCATTGAAATCATTCAGGAATGTTTGTTCAATAATAAGTATCTTACTAACCTTCCTTAAGGTGTTACCCATTGTATTCTACCATAACCATATAGGCCCTCCCATATACATCTAACAAGTTTTTTATCTAAGCATTTACAATTGTTGAAATTTAGTTAGATCATTTTTCTTAATCCATATGTACCAAATTCTAACTTCACAAAACAAAATCAAGATTGACTTGAATTGTCAAATTTCCTTGGGTTTAATATCCACTGGCCATATTGAGTAGATAGGGTTTAGTCAAATTGACCATCCTGATTTGGCCCTTAGTCAAATGAACCATACTCATTTGATGATTTAACCTACTTGTTAAGCCTATGCTACCTACCTAACTTGACATAACTAGTAGGTTATGTTAGGCCTAGACTATCTCTCTAGCCTAGCATAATTAATAGGCTAATAGGTTATTTGTTAAATAATAACCTAACTAGTAACTTAACTAGGTAGTTTAACATAAACTTATCTAGTAAGTTACATAGGACATAGCCTAGGACTACTAAATAGCCTATAACTAAGTAGTGTAAGCCTTATAGGTAGGTATCCTAGGTGACCTATGCTTATTAAATAGACTTATTAACCATGTAGGTAGCCTACTAGCCTAGGCCTATTAAGTAAATAACATATGCCACCTAGGCCTAATAAGTAAGTAACGTATCCTACTAGTTAAGTAAGTAGCTTAAGGCACTTAAGCCTACTAGGTATAAGGTAGCTTAACCTAGGCCACTTAAGCCTACTAAATACGTATGTAACCTAACTTAAGCCACCTAAGCCTACATGGTACGTAGCCTAACCGAAGCCAACTAGGTAGGTATGTAACCTAACTTAGGTAGCCTAAGTTAACATAACCTAGGCTTTCTAGGTAGGTACATAGCCTAACCTAGGCTACTTAGTAGGTACATAACTTAAGTAGCTTAGGTTAGGTTAACTTAGGCCTACTAAGTAGGTACATAACCTAACCTAAGTTACTTAGGTAGGTACATAGCTTAGATAGTTTAATTTAACCTAACCTTGCTTATTAGATAAATACGTAGTTTAATCTAAACCTACTAAGTAGGTATGTAGCCTAACTTAAGCTCCCTAAATAGGTACATAATTTAGGTAGTTTAGGCTAACCTAACCTAGGCCTACTAAGTAGGTACATAGCCTCACTTAAGCTACCTAAGCCACTTAGGCCTACTAAGTAGGTAGTTTAACCCTACACCTACTTAATAAGCTAAACTACCTACCTAGTATGCCTAGGCTAGATATATTAATTATAGGCTAGTAGGTACCAACATAACCTACTAAATAGCATAAGTGTAAGTAGGTATAAACATAAACTTAGTAGGTACTTATAAGGCTTAATAGACTATAACCTAAATGTTACCTAAATACATGCATTTATTAATAGGTGTCTCCTACTTACCTATGTTAACCTACCTATAGCCTACCTATTTATATAAATAGTGTAAAAAAAATTAAGTTCTTTTAGTGCAATATGTTTTTTAAAAATTCATGAAAATTGATTATAATATGTTAATCCAAAATCATGTTTATTACAATATGTTGTTAGAAAAAAATCACCTTATAGGGTGGTGGTGCAATGGTTAAGGACTTGACTCTTCAATGTGGAGGTGAGGAGTTCAAGTCTACACACTTGCAACCTAGGCTACCTTGGTTACTTGGGTGACTTAATTAGGTAGCCTAGGTTACAAAACCTACTAAACCACCTAACCTAGGTTACTTGGCCTAGCCTAAGGGGCTTGATCTAACCTAAATGGTTTGGTCTAACCTAGGCCTAGGACATAGGGTTGGTAGGTAAATAAATAAATTATTGTTGGCATTAATTATTAGGTTTATTAAACATGTAGGTAGGTAGGTAGGTAGGTAGGTAGGTTAGGGTAGGGTAGGGTAGGGTAGGGTAAGATAAGGTAGGTAGGGTAATTAATTAATTAATATTTCCATATTAATTTTAAATAATATATATTTCTGGTTGTTACCCAAATTATATTATTGCTATGGTGGTTCGGTAAAAAAAACCCAATCAAAATGGTCGGGTCCAAATCGACTTCTCCAAAATGGCACTTTGGTCAAGTTGGACATGGGGGCAAAAAAACCAAGATTTCTTATAGTGCATGTGTCATAATCTAGCCATATTTACATTCATTTTTAAAAAAACATTACCATTTAAAAAAGTGCCAAGGGTTTCAATCTTGGCCATAATGGTGACAATTGTAATTTCATCATTCATTTACAACTTGCCTCATGTCAACACTTGATCAAATCATTCGGGATTCCATTTCTATCCAATAGTTGAAATATGGCCACATGTTACATATGTATGCCCATCACCAAACACTTCACATTATCTTTTTGTTCACATTTTAATCACAAGCTTAGATGCAAAAGATAGTCACAAATCTAGGTGCCATCCCAATCCACATGACAACTATGGATGTATGAAAATGGATAAATATTTTTTGAAAGTTGCAACAAGATGCAATTGCATGTGCAACTAGGTGACATGGCATTGCCACATCATGTCATTTACAACTACTGTCTTTTGCAACTTGTCAAAAGTGATTACAAAATTTGCACCTAGTAAATGTCATGTGCAACTAAAAATCTAATCACAAGTCTAGTTGTAAATCAATTTTTTCAGCATAATGTATTTCAATCCATCCAAATTCAAACCAAAGACCTCAGGAAGCAAGATCAACGTACCATCCAACCATATGTGATAAAAGTGGGCCAAAAACTTAGTTTATCATGTTTCTTTCAAGTTCCTTTAAAAATCCAAATTTGACAAAAATAAAGCCTCCATAAATAAAGTTTTTAATGTATTAGCATGCCTTGCCTTTGATTCAATCTTCCTCTTACAACATATTTCCCATCTAAAGTAGGCTAAACACATCCATCATTGAACATTTTACTGATTGTTCATTCTTTCATAGTGATTTTCATTACTAAGGTGTGCTCAATGAAAGTTTTATGATATTTTTTAAAATTTTAGATGCAAAGAAGAAAAAGCACAGAGCCATCCAAATTACAAAATGTTTGGAAAAAATATATTGGACTTTTTATTTTCAAACCCCATATCTTTTTCATTTCTTGTTCATTTTGAACAATCTAAAAAGCTATGGGTGTGCCAACTAAAAACTTTATGAAACCCTTTTTCAACTGTGGAGTGTGTTCGTATTTCTAGTTTCTACCAGAGACATGCTGCATGTATTATAAGTTTAAAGTTCCTTATGCACATGAGAAGTTTTTTGGTGATGTCACAAATATATTGTCATACATGGATAAATCTGCAGGATGCATGTCTTAGATGGACCTCACTCAGTGGTCTCAAAAGGGTGCTATTGTTTGAAGTGGAACATGTCAAGCTGGATATGATCTTCACAAACCTTTCACTTGTGCTCCTAGGTTTTACATGCACCTCTCAGCTGGGTGATAAAACTTATTCTTACATTTATTTGTTAACTTCTTTCAATGTGTTTCTGGAACATTCATAAGCACTTCCACTGAGCTTGAATAGGGTGGTAGTTGATTATTTTTCAAATGATATTCTATCCCCACTTCCTCCCAATGAGAAAGAAAAGAGAAACAACTCCAAACCTGATCCTGATATGGTTCAACAGTTTCCATATGTTTTGCTATACTATTATTCAAATCAGAGTTCTTTTTTCTTGCCTTCATGAATGACCAGTGGCATAATTGGACTTATGTCAATGTTAAAAATAAGTATTATGGAGGTAAGCCTTCAAAACCAGAGGTTTAAAATGTGCTCCAATTAATTACATTAATACCACACAAAAGCAGTTAATTGCATAAAAGGAAAAGAAAATTTCAGAGATATGTATTTACATCATTGCTGGGTTTTATTCGTCAATGATGAACCCAAATGGCTTAATAGATATTTGGGTTTGCAATTTTTGCTGTTGTGTCTCTTCTACAAGTACAGTAACCCAAAGAACTCCTTGATCAGAATAACTATAATCTGCCTGTCACTCAAAAGCCCCTTGATAAGCCATATAAAGTCAAGTACTTGCATATCTGTGAGATTGCATAGAAACTCCACCATCACACTTTGAAAGCTACTATTGTACCAGTTCCAAAAAAACATGACAAGTATTGCTTGCATATATGGTTCATTCAGACATAACTTAAATCCACATGTTTAGATCACACTTACTGTCTTCATTGTTGGTGAAGACAGACAAGTTGAGTTACTACCACCACAAGTGACTTTGGCCCTTGCATCCAGGTACAAGCCAAATGAGGCAATTAAGGGTTGTGCTCGTGCATCATCAATCACAAACCGGACCAATTGGGTTGAAGTCAGTGTGATTCGGTCCAATTTTTTGTAGCCAATGGTGGTGCCATGGACAACAGTATGCCAAGATGCTCCTTGCCATACATCAACATGGTATTTCTTCACCCGCTGGCCCATATTCACCGCCTCTTGTATCTTCACAACGTTAAAGGTGACATTGGCTCCCAAATCCAGCTGCAGGTGACCACTTGATAAACCATCCTCAGCTGCCCAATACTCATTGAGATCGTCAGTTAAAACTTGCTCTGGTCTGAATGGGGAATTCTCAACACTAGTTGCTTCACTCCCTCGGGTACTGCTAGCTGATATGCGGGCCTTTGATGCAAGATTTTGAGAAAATATTGACTCTATAGTTGACTTGAATTCGTGGAGAATTTTCACATCTGTGTCATGCAGGAGGCCGGTTGAATTTGGGGGTGTATTTAGTAGCATCACACAATTCCTCCCTACTGATTTAAAATAGATGTCAATGAGAGTCTCCACACTGCGTGGTTGTTGGTACTTGTGCCAGAACCAGCCCGGGCGGATAGAAACATCACACTCTGGAGGGACCCAATCTAATCCACTTATGTCACCTTCATTCAGATACCTGCACACACCCAATGCATATGTGGTCAATGTCTTTTGTAACTGTACAAAGGAATTTTGTGGGATGATTGGCCCCACAATATGTAGAGAAAAAAACCAGAAAAAGGGGAGGTAATTACGCTTCTTCAGCCCCCCCAATTGTGACTTCAGTGCTGTTGATCATGGACCAGCTAGTGACCCCTGCCTCCCCAGTTTCATCACCCACCCATCTTACATCTGGTCCTGCATCAGAGAATATGTTGGCATTGGGTTGTAGCTGATGGATTAATGTGAACCATGTTGGAAACAGGTAGACCATGTCCCGTGTTTCAGTACCCTTATTCCCATCCAAAAACACCTCTGATATGGGTCCATACCTGCAACACCCCAATTTCATTACCCACTTGAATCAAAGGTTGCACCATGTCAGGAACTTAAGCACTTCATTTCCCTCTTCTGAACAAGGAGGCATCAAAGCCTCTAGAAAGGTTGTTGATTGTGCAGATGAAGGTTGACACATTTGCTCACTAAACTCCAAAACAATATATATCTACAAAATTGAGGAGAAATCTCCACAACCAACAATTTTGAGTGAGATGACAATGAGCACAGGCCTATGCAAGTTGCTCAGAAAGTGTCAGATCACCGCCTTCATAACAAATGGCAGTGACAAGCTGCCAAAAATTCAAGCTTTCAGATGCATTGAAAAGAGATCATCTGTTGGCTGCTCCAACATGCTACAAGATAATTTCTCCAGGGGGTGCTGCAAGGAATTCTCTCAAAAAGAAAAAACAAGAAACAGAGCAAGAAGTGGGGGTTAAGAATCCACAAGGTCAGGAGCTCGCGCATCTGTGCAAGATAGAATTCATTGTACAGCATGGTGTCACCATAAGTGGCTTCATGACGATCCCAAGGAGACAAATAGAGTCCAAAGTCAAGTCCCTGCTCCTTGGCAGCATCTGCAACCTCGCGCACCACATCTCCAGTCCCATTCTTCCATGGACTTGCTTTCACGGAGTAATCTGTATATGCTGTAGGCCACAGGCAGAAACCATCTGCATGTTTTGCCGTCAGGATCACAATCTTGAAGCCCGCATTCTTTGCCTCTCTCACCCATTGTCTCGCATCCTGCAACCCTAGAAATCAAAATCCTTGAAGAAGATACCCTAGTTGCCCCCATTGTTTTGCATCCTGCAACCCTGGAAATCAAAATCCTTGAAGATACACTAGTTGCCCCCGTTGTCTCAAATCCTGCAGCCTGGAAATCCAAATCCTTGAAGATACCCTAATTGCCTGGGAAGGACTGACTGGGGATTTTGCAAGCGGAAGAAAAACACGACAACAATTATAGCGGTTGCAACGGATGGATCGTACCAGGCCTTCAGGGTTGAAGATGGAGGGATCATCGTAGCCGGTGCCTGTCTCTCGGTCGGTGAACGTGTTGATTCCGAAGTGGAAGAAAATTGCCTGCTCTCGACGCTGGAACGCTAACTGTCGGCCGGAAGGGAAGGGTGTGACGGGCAATGGGGGCGTCACCGTGCACATTACCATCTCGAAGAAGCTGCTTTGCAGCACCAACATTAGGAAATGCAGCAGGCCTTCTTGCCATCGATGATCTTTCTTCTTGTCTACTCCTCCTCTCCTCATTTTTATTTTCTTCTTCTTCTTCAGCATGCGCACCACCGTTGCTGCTGTGGAAACAACAGGAAAGATGTCATATTCTTCTGCCTGCCTACCTGCCTGCCTGCATGCACTTTTGTTTTGATTTTCTTCTCTCCCTCCCTTCCTATTCTTCTACTATTCTCACTCGGACGTCTCTTTCCATTCTCGTGAGAGTTATAGGGATTCTCGCGTCGACCGGACGCCGTAGAGAGGGAGCGAAGCACACGGCTTCATTGCTTAAAGAGACAGAAAACTTTCTCGCAAAGTGCGTCGACAACGCTATCTGCTGACACAATAATGAAGAAAGAAAGAAAGAACGGAAACGGTTGATCGTCATCGTCGACGAACGTGCGCAACAAAACGTTTATTGCGGTTTTCTTTATCGTCTTGTTGGCCCTCTTTTTGTCTCCATTGCTCATTTCCTAATTCTGCAATGCCAATTGTTAAGCTGCGGCTGGTTGTTTTTTGTTGTCATCGTCATCGTGACTACATCTTCACCATCGCACCTCTTTTTGTCTCCATCGCTCTCATCATCTCTCATTCCTATCATTCCTCCTTCTACTCCATCTCACCTCCTTCTCCTCTCATTCTTGGTTGACCACAAAGAAACACAGCACAAAAAACAATCACAGAAAACACCCACAAAAACAATCACACAAAAACACTCCCAAAACAGTCGGTCACAGAAAACACACTCACAAAAGAGTCACAAAAACACTCCAAAACCACTCATGAACAAAAACACTCCAAAACCGCTCATGAACAAAAACATTAACAAAAACACTAAGAACACGCACATACACTAAATGCAAGCGCAGAACACGTTCCTCCCAATGGTAATGCAAAAGAAGCTTATGAAATGGAAACTATTGCTGTGGAGTTGTTGAGACTCTTATACTACTCTTGAAGTCTTGAAACTAATTTCCAGTTACTACAGATTAGAAGATCATGTAACAGCAGTGTACCTAATAGAAGCTGTGCTGCTACACTGAAGCTGCACATTCAGCAGCTGATAGTACAACACTAGAACATGACTCTGAAACTGGAATTGGAATTCACATTGGTTGTGAATTTTCACAAATCTTACAAGTGCCCCCACAATGTCTGATACAATCTATCCATACCATAGCTGGAGTATCATAACGTAAGAAGTACACCTCTTGACCAAAATGTGAATACAAAAGCTTATGAGCTGATATAATCTATCCAGAATGAAAGTTCTGTGGTCAAGTAAAGACATCATTGCAATAAAAAAAAAGTGCTAATAGCAAAGCCTACAATCATCACACATGGTACATTTGAGTTGTGTAGTTGAACCAGCAGCCTGCAAAATTTTAATCAAACCTGGAAAAGAAACACTAATTGACCTGCATTTGAGGCCACTGCTTGACTCTGTTGTCAGGCTTCCCCTTTTTCACTTTTTGCCTGTAGGGTTTCTCACTCTCTCATTGTCTCTTAAGAATCCTATGAGCATTAGCAATCCCCAAAATAGAAAACCACTGCCACCACCTCCACCTCCACCACCTCCTGCACTTCCATCTCCACCACCACCTGGACCCCCTCCTATGCCTCCATCATCCAACTTAGGAGTGAATGCTTTGTCTTTAGCTGCCCCAAACACATCAGATTTGATGATAGCCATCAGATTCACAACAAAGGTAATCCATACACAACTGCAACGTTGGAAAAGTGACACCCTTAGTTCCTTGATAGTTGTTCTATCATGTATTGTTCTTCGGCACACACAGGAAAGGGAACAGAAAACCCTCTTGGGTTGAATGTTGACAGACAGAACATTGTATAAAAAGTCCAAGTCCTGAGCATCCTGATCTTCAGCCATGCCCACTTCCAAATCATCAACTAAAGATGATGTGGGACAGGGTAGTGACATCTTACATTCTATGGGAGCTTTGCTGATGATAGCAGATTTATTCTGCATAGTTTGTTGCTCTGCTTGACATGTAATTCCCTGTACATCAAACAATAGCAATGAAACCAGCCACAAATTAGGTCCTCCAAGGTCATGTGTCTGAGACACTGTAGGTAACGTAAGGACAAGAGCCTGGGAATTGCAACCCCTAATCCATTTCAACTCTCTGTGCCCTCAGAACACAAACAACAGTCATCAGAAAACTCACCAATGCAACACTACAGGACAAGGAAGCAACTGACTTTGATACAAGATGCCTGCTACAACTGGCCTTCTCGAGTGAAACTTGTGATGCCACCTTAGTATTCCTAGAAGCACCATGATGAACTTCAAAAGTGTGGGATGAGCTTCCCTTCTCAAAGCTTCTCTAGGAGCCCAATGCCTAAAAGCACCTGGACCATTCCAATGGAGGCAATACACAGCAGACATGTGATATCCATTTAGGGTTCTTGACAGAATTAGTGAACTTGCACAAGGTTGCAATAAAATGGTGCAATCTTGCATGCCCACCACAATGAAACAGGAGCTCTGATGAATGCACATAATTGCAATTCTATACATGAAACTAGGAATCAAGACCTGCTGATTAAGCAATCATGCAACAAAGTGGCACATGAATATTGTGATACTGCAATATTGGTGAAGCCAGTATTACACATATCACAAAAGTGCAATGACTATCACAAGGAACTACACGTGACAGGTCCAGAAAGCACAACCCTACTCCACAAATACCCCTCAATTGAAGTGATCTGATCAAAGTGGTCTGTGGACTGTGCTCAACATACAGCTTCTTTCCAAACCAGACCACAACTATGGGGGTGCAGACCTCATGAAACCGTGTCCCAACAGAAAAGTGCCAAGCTTGTCCCTCATCTCAGAGGCAGGAACCTGCAGCTGTTACGCAAACATTGAATGAACTATAGTGAAGGGATAAGGTAAAAGACTTTTTCCTTTCATCAAAGAGCACCCTGGACAACTTGTTATCACAATTAACTCGGGTATGATTCAAACACACTTGCAGGAAAAGGTCCAACAATCACCACAAAATGCATCATGAGAAACACAATTTTCAGCTAGCCACAGAACTTTCTTTGGTTTAAATGAAGGAAAGAAATGAGGAAGAAATGCAACTACCACATTTCACTGAAATCTCACTGCAAAAGTTCATGAGTGTTGCACTGTAGTAGTGCATATGTTGTGCATTCTCTAGCCTATCTTTAGATTTCTGCATTCTCCATCCCAATCTTCAAATCTCTTTCATATATTGAACTCATCAGCATCATCATCATCATCATCATCTGTGCATCTGGAAAGGGTTTAACAAAAAAAAGTCCTCAAAGAAACTGCAACTGCAACAGCATTTCACCAACATGTACTCTGAAAGCAAGGGCAAGTGAGTTTTTTTCTCTGCAAAACAAAAGGATCCAGTTTGCCAAACAGAATTGCACCATCCTGTTGGGTTGTCTCTCATTGCAGTCCGAGACATAAACACAAGGAAACAGATGAGAGTAAGAAGGGGAAAAAGCTCGGCTCTGCCCTGCCCATGGTACCTTCCAGCGATCGGCGTTCGGTTCAGATTTCCGAGCGATCTACTTCTTCGCATAAGCTCTTCATTGTTGTTGTTTCTTCTTCCCACCTCCTCTTTCTCTCCTCCTTTTGAAGAAGAAGAACATCCGATTTCTCGTTTCGAGCGTCTTTGCCCGCAGCGCAACAATCCTATTATCTCTGGCTTGTTCGAGCCTCCACCAGAAGCCGACGACACCGATTTCGCATTTGCTGCACAGTTGCTGCCGCACACGCTGCTCGTACTAGCCATAGCCACGAGCTGCGCCATCATCGTCGCTCAAACAAAATCCACTAATTCCCTTGTTGTTCCTCCCCCCCTTCTCTCACTCTCTCTCTCTCTCTAAACACTCCCCTCTTCTTCTTCAAAACCTTCAAAACTGATGTCTGATTTATGTCTTCATCAGTTTTGAATTGTTTATGAGTGGGAACACGATGACATTTATCACTAAACTTTCTTTTTTTTAATTATTGCTTACAATGGAGATGCTCTAAGTCAATTGTAGAGATGGGCAGGTAGTCAAGGTTGTGTCACAAGATGCAAATCCTTGTGCTTTGTGAAGGTTGATACCATTGAGTTTGTTGCACAACATGTTAGGATTGTTTTTCTTAATCTATCATACTAGTCTCTTTTTTTCAAGTGCTCAAGAAAAATGGGATGCCGAAGCCATCCTTCAATTTGTTTGCAAATAGTTGCAGTCAAAACAATGTAGCTAATAATGATCCCCATAACAGTGCATGGTGGTCCAACCAAGTAAGAGAATTTGTACTAGTTTGGGGTTCACGGTAGGACAGAGGAGACAGAACATGATTAACAGCTGCTTGAGCTTTCTTGCATTCAATGTCTGTTTGATCAACTCAAAAACCTTCATGACAATAAGAAGTCATGCCCTTGCATGCTAGTATGTCACTGATGTGCATTGTTCTTTCACCTTCCAGGAGCTTCTTCATCATCGGTGTATCTGCAAAATGTATGTTGTTGATGTCTGCCAAAAAGTTCTAGTATGTAGCAAATGTGCATTGTTCTTTCAACTTCTTCTACTTGTTCTGGTTTTCTTAATTGTGAGTATAGAGATTTCTCAATTCTCATGAGAGATATTCTTTCAACTTCCAAGAGTTTCATCATTTTTCAATCTGCAAATACATGTAGTGAAGATCTCTCTCTCTCTCTCTCTCTCTCTCTCCATCCATCCATTTGGTTCTGAGCAAAATGGGAATTTTTTTTTAAAGCCAGTGATATGATAAAAGGGTGGAGCAGAAGGAGGCTAACCACCACAATAGTTTGAATTGTGTAATCAGGAAGGTGTCCAGCGCCATCTTCTTTAGGAGTGCTGAGCAGCACATCCATGAAATTTCTAGAAGATGAGACATCATCCTTCTCTGAAATCGATCTGCCCTTCTTGTGCTCATCAAGTAAGCTTTGGAAAACTTGTCTCATTTCAATATTCAACTTCCGCATGGTGGTCTTGATACCTTGCAGCCCATTGTAAGGAAGGGATGCAATCTCCAATGATGAACTTCCCAGCTATCCAATATAGCACCTTCTTGATCAGATCTTTGAACCTTTGCAATTCCTCAGTTTTTGCTCCAAAAAATTTGCTCAATGTTGTGATCAATTTGTGTGGATAAATGGATTTGACTGCAATCAGAACATGCGTTTCAGAAAATCAGTCAGATCATGTTCTGGATCACTAATTAGGCTTTTGTAAGGTGGCAGTGTACTAAGTAGGATAAAACTAGCATTCACTCCTGGGCATGAAAAACTTGATTACTTTTGATTGATTCTCTACTCCTTTACTTGATGAGGCACTGTTTGGAATTGAAGAGGCTACAGAAGGGGTTGCTGATTGATCTAGAACAATTGAGGTATGAACAAATTAGCTGAAACAATTCTCACCATCTGCTGAAGATCATTTGTGCCATGTTATTGTAGGACATCAATACTATGCAGGACTGGAGATCTGCCCACCTCGGCATCCACAAATATGTCCTTCATTATCATGTTCATCTCATTGGCTCTTAGAAGTTCAAAAAGCACAGAGGTGTGAAGATCTGAGTTGAGCAGATCTCTTGGCCAAGTATCACTCATAAGAACTTGATGAAGCAATGATAGAACTGAGATTGAATACTCGTTGTACACAGTGAAATTGGATGTACTTAAACAGATGGTCATGGGTCTTCAAAAATTCCTTCAACATCACAGGAGGAGATACCACAATCGTGGGCAAAGAGCCAAGAGGAACATACATGAGAGGTCCATATTTCTGAGCCAAGAATGCCAAGGATTGGTGTGAGTCAGTGCCTAACAACAACAAATTGGGTGGCCAATATGTTGTCACATTATTTGGGTTGGTTGGAAAGCTGTATACCACATCAATCTACTAGGCTTAGTTCTTTCCTTCTTTTCAGATGAATTGGATGATCCACCTCTAAAGAATGTAGAGACACCCAATAGGGGTTTTGGGGATGACTCTTGATCCAGAAGCAAATATAGACCGCCGCAAACTTGCTAAACTTTTATTACAAGAAATCGCAAGGAAGAATGAAATGGAGAAAGGAAGGGACATAGGTCCTAACTTAAATTGCTAAGTTCCAAATCTCAATTATTGCTTAAGTGATAGGGACTGAAGGGTCCCACTTCAATCGAATCTTCAGTTGCAAAGTAAAATAGGAGGGCTTGAAATTCTGCCTCTGTTACTGCAGATGGGCTTAAAATCCTGGCAATTGAAGTCTTCTAGTTAAAGAAGTCAACAAGGGCACACATGGTCACCTCTGCATTTGCTGACTCCTTGTTCCAGGTAAAGAATCTTCAAAACATACACTATGATTTACCCCTGTACAGAGGAGAGGCACCAAGTGACTTAAAACAAGCAGACGGCAATGCCCTTAGACAGACTCAGCTTCTAACTAATATAGAAGTATTCCTGTGCATCTTATTTACTTCGATCTAGCAGGTATCATACTTGTGGTAGATAACCCTCCAGACAGGAAAAAAATGATAGTTCTAGCTCACATTCCAGCATCGAAAGTCCCCAGATTGATGGTACCTTCCAGCCCAGAATTTCCTGTGGGCCGCTCTGCTTCCCTTCAGGACTTCAAAATTGCCTTGCTACTCACAACACTTGCACACAGCTTAGCTTTGAGTTCACACACAAGAAGCTCCACAATGTGGCACTCTATCAATCTCTTTGCCAACAGCACCATATGTTAGTATTGGTCCTTGGCTACAAGCAGTTGTTGCTGCAAGCTTCAAATGATCTCAGTATCTTTTCATTCATGACATGGGACAGTTGCTCTTTGTTTTGCAGTTGGTCAATGTTCTGTGGCATAGTTGCACGAGGTACTGGTAGCCTTGTTGAAATATAAGACAAGTTGGACTGTGGAGCTCATAAACTGAAAGTAATCCTGTGGCATGAAGGGTGGGGTTCTTCTGAAGGTGAATGCTTCAACCCCAGGTTGGTTTGAATAAACAAATCCCGGTTCTTAGCAGCCATCAAAACCCAAGTATCTTTTTCAGCACATATACAAATAGCATAACTGCACAGAGTGCAATAAGTACCAGCACACACATCACCATCCCTCCCTTTTTCTGAGTTTCTTCAGCCTGCAGTCATCAGTAAAGAAAGATTAGAAACTGGAACACTGCTACATTGTGTCAACTTAAGGTTCAATTTTACCACAGGAGTGCCCAGATTATCCAACAGTTGGGATGTTCAACCAATAATGACTTTTCCCAACTATTATCAGACATCTTAAGCGGTTCAAGTGAACAACTGCCATCAAGCCAATATGGGTAGTAGTAGACAAACCTTTACTAGCTCCTTCACTCCCTGTTCCACTGATGTTGAAACCCTCGTGATGTTGTAGTCAATCCGATCTACAATAGTCCCCTGTACATTTGATTGCAAGTATATTGTCAACCACCTTTGAAAATATTCAGGGCTCATCCAATAAAATCTGCAGAATTGGTCCACCTAGAGTCCTTCCTTGGAAATTCTGACTATGACAGTATCTCAAGATCTGATTTGGTTACAGCCAAATCAATCAAACCATAGTTATAGAGAATACAAGTGACATACCTGATCAATCACAAGTATAGAAAGGTCCTTCATGATTTGTGCAAGGTCATTCACTGACTCCACAATCTGGTCATTTCCCAAGAGAATAAGTATCAATTTAACAAAACATACAAATAATCAACTCACATGCTTGTAAACTAGAAGATCATGAAGGGATTTACCAAACATGGATCACATCTGCATGTACAGACAACAAGCCTCATGTCAAAGAACTAGGACAGATATTCTCTCAAATTCCAGGGAGCTTTGTCATAGCCCTCCTGTGCATAGGATACATCATGATCCTCCCAGGATCATTTTTAGTCCTCAACTTCACAGTCAACACCAACCTGAGTGATCTCCTTTTCCCGCTCTGCTGACAGTGCTTCCGTTTGCCTCAGTTGAGCCATTTGCTGGACATTGAAGCCCTAGTATTCAACCACCATGACCCTCAGTCTACAGAAAAGAAGTTTGGAAAATCATAATGGAATGTGCTATCCTCACAACAGCACTGTCTCCCACCACTACAAGGATCATTAACCATGTTAACTGACCAATAAGCACACCCTTGTCACCCATCCTGTAACTTTTTGGATATTTCCTGGATGCATGTTCTGTAATTCCTCCTGCAATGTTATGTTCAGTATTCAAAAGCATTTTGGAGCTGACAACATTGGTAAAGGCTGAATACACAGAAGGCAACATATGAGCCACCATTATCCATTGCAGTGCAAATAGTCAACAAACATAAGGACAACCTGAGAAAACCCATCATCTTCATCTTGTCGTATTTGCTGCTTTCCGATGCCAATTCCATCATCAACAGACTGGCCCTGCTTATCAACAGAAACAGTAAATGTAACGCCTATTGTCATCATAAAGGGAAAAAGGATTGTGTTCCACCCACCAGCAGAATGCCAATTCAGAGTTACAATATGATCAATGCCAGGTGAAATGCAGCAAACAGCAAATTCACCTTACAAAATGTAGCAGAGATTTCCAACATAAAGGTGATGAATTCTGCACCAAATTGGATGAAACTATTATACTCTGATTCTGCACCACGGACACTTTTTTGGCAATATAAGTTACTCTGACATCCAATGTTGAGGTTCATTAAGCTTCCTAATCTGTCAGTGTAGCTCCCTTCATCATCATGCCAGATCCACAGCACAACAGTACCTTGAGCCCACTAGCACAGAGAAAAGCTGTTTTCCTAGAAGTTCAATTCTACTGATAAGCACCTCTCGTTGTCGTTGCAACTTCTGCAGGTAGCCTTTCTGCTGCTTGCGATAATCCATGGACAAGGCTTGAAGATCTGTTGCCAATGATCTCTGCATAACAAGCATTTGGAGGTCAAAAGGACAAACAAGTGGCTTACAACACTCACATCATGTTCCAAAATTGAGGACTAACATCTCATTCTCTTCAGTCCATAACTAACTAGACAAATACATTGAGTGCATTCAAGCTCTCACTTGCACATTCTTGCGAATGTTTGCATCTTGCTCACTTCCAGGAGCCCCTTTTGAGAGCTGCTGTAGCCTCTGTTCACACTTCTTTAGCAATTTAGTGATTTCTCGAGAGAGCAATTCAATTGTATGCTCCTCGCCAGAACTTTCATCAAAAGTAGGCATAAGTGCTCGACTATGTGCTTTGGCTAGCTCTGCCATCTTCCCCTGAGCCCTTTGCATATCAGCAGAGACTTGATCTGATATATCCACCCAAGCTGGGGGAAGATTCATTGTCGTCATCCCTGCCCTACAACATGCCCCACCATTTATGCCACAATGATTGCTTTCTGTACACAAGCTTCACAGCCTAACTTCTCACCTTGCTTTGACTTATATTTCAGCACAGCCACAAATAATACAGCAAGCATCTATGTCAACAGAACATTGATCAACTGCAAAACCAAGATTAACCATCCTACACTTTACCCCATGTCACTGCTAAGATCAAGTCTAGTATCTATGCCACTAATTTAGCAATTCAAACAATCAATTGAGGAAGAATCATGTCCACCACCTCACAGAGGTTTGGTATATGACAGTCAAAAGAAAGGACAGGAAGACAGATCACATCCAATCCCAAAATATCAGAAACTCAAAAAGCATGACTCTCCCCATCAAAGACAGATCATGTCCCATCCCAATACAAAAATGCACAATTCTCCCCATTTTTTTCCTAACTCTTTAGACGTGTCCAGTCTGAGAATGCAGAGGGCCACTGTAAAGTGCAGAAATTCCTGTCCCACTTTTGGTAATGTAAGGAAAAATCCAACAGAATAAGATCGAAGACAGGCAGGAATAGTGCAATTCAGTGCAGTCCATGAAAAGCATAACTTTCAGATTGCAAACTGCACTGAACAGGTTTTTCATCAGCTTACAAGATCTTGTGTGAGAGATTGTAGGCTCTTGCATATACATGCCTTTATATACATAGGTCAGGAGGGGTTGAAGAGAAAAATCCTTCCTGAAAACCTAACAGATCTGGAATTCAAATGCCTGCACATGAAACTCAATGCAAATGTGCACACAGAATTGTACAAACCCTAAACTCGATTGCCATTAGCAGACGCTCAGATACGCCATGACTTTTAGATAAGATTCCACGAAAAGCAAAAGATAAGCTGTCTCTCTACGAGATTCACAATCTTTGAGCCCAGCAATCCCAGATTAGGTCAACATGCTCCGGTGACGAGATTGACATTGGCAAGAGGGGGTGGAAACAAACAGGGAGAGTATAGAAAGGGGATCTGTAAGTTACCGGAAGGAAGTGGCGTCCGGGTCGTCGCTCACAATTGCATTGTATCCCCGCGGACCCCCTTGGTTAAGCAACGGCGCTTCCACAAGCTCAATCGAACCTCCTCCGGGTCCAGTGGCGGCATAAGGACGCACGTTCCGTAATGCTTCCCTATACCGCCTGTACAAAGCCGTATGATTCCGCGTCGCCATGACTCCCTCCTCCTCCTCCTACCACCGCCCGCTCTGCCCTCTTTCAACTCCCAGCGTCGCTTATGCGTTTATTCAACTCTCGCTCTCTCTGCCTCTTCTTTCCGAAAGGTTCCCTTGAAACCTACTTTTCCTTCGCCGTTTCTCTAAATAAATACCTACCATGAATGCACAAGGAAGACTGAAACCATCAAATACTCTTTCAGCAGCAGCAGCAGCAACAACAACTGCCTGCTTCCACGATTTGTTGAAGAAAAATACTTCTAGAACCGGGTGCTGTAGGCACAAAGATAATATTACTGGAGCGCGATGCAGTGTAGAGACGGGTGCTGCATCTTCATGACTGCTATCGGAACCGCCTGAACACCATGCGCACTGCGCGAGCGCGTGTGTGAGGAACAAGCAAATGCATCAAAGTCCGAAGTCCGTGAAGAGGAGGAGAGGGGAAGGGCAGGGCAGGGCAGGGCAGGGCAGCAAGGAGAGACATTCAGAGGCGGAAACTGACACCTATCCAGAAACTGACACCCATGTATTCTGGATGGGTGTCATTTTCCACCTCGGAATGCATGTTAGAATACTACAGTCTTTTTTGTTTAAAGAACATGTAACATGGATGAAGTTATTGACCACACATGGATGAAATTTGAATTTGAAACAGTGTGAACTTCCGGTCACCAACTAGAATTCATGGATGAAATTGGAGCAATATCGACAAATTTGGAAATGAGGGATCCAGTAAGATGGCAAGTAATCACATAATTGTATAGAATGATGGATGACAAAATATCAAAACTTTCCAAATGAATGTAAATTGGGTCACATGGGTAGATTTGACCATATGGATGAAACTTGACCATCTGGTGAAATTGACGACATAACAGATTGGATGACATGACTGAAAACCATCAAAAGGATGAAATTGTAACACATATGGATGTAAGTCAGTACGTGCCTTTTATATTTTATCAGTCATCAAATCTTAGAATGGAGATCCAGAGTGAATCAGCTATGGAAAAGTTGCACAAAAGATGGATGGATGAAAATTGAGCCCCCATCAATTCACTCAGCCTACCTGCCTTGCCCTAGTGCCTCAGTGGAAAAGGCACTTTCTCTAGTGCGTTAAAACATGGAGACAGCAGATTCTGCAGGTTTCTGGACTGATTGGGATGCAAAATCGGCTAACCAAAGGCAGGTGTTCAATCTGCATCCTAAATCGGCCACCAGGGCAGATTCTGGAAGCAGAATCAGTCGCTCCCCCTAGATTTTTAACACCATCGAGTGGACTTGCTGGGGCAGATTCTGCCAAGTTGTGTGTCTCCCTGGCTCACTCACCCCACCAGCTAACCTGGCAGCAATCCTACCCAACCTGCCTGCTCTCCAGTAGATCGACAAAGCTACTCCGTGCAAAGCAGAGTACCCACTCTAGTACATCAACAAAGCTACTCCCCACAGAGACATCTGACAGAGAATCCACTCCTAAACATCAACAAAGCTACTCCCCATAGAGACATCTGACAGAGAACCTATTACATCAATAAAGGTACTCCCCACAAAGCAGAGATCTGACTGAGAATAGATCATAAGCAGAACGCACCTGTCTATGAGCAGATTTCAACTCTTCACTATGCACAATCAGATCATAAGGACACAGGATAGAAGAACTTGCCTTGAAGCAATGACATAGTTGCACCCACTCCTCAAGGGCTCCAAGCTGCTACTTCAAAGGAATCAAACACTCCATCAAAAGACAACAAATTCATCAAGTCACACTCCCAGTGTGAACTACTCAACATTTAATGGTACTGAGTGAAGACCATAAAAGAGGAATAAACCAGCTCAAGGTAACCAGGTTAAGTTAACAAAGTTGATTTGGTGGCACCCTGCTATGATGATGACAACAAAGAAGACAAGGAACTAAAGTGAAAGAGTTAACATTCCCCTGCAAGAAAATCTGCTCTGGCAAACTGGTTCAGTTCACAAATCGCAGCTCATCACAGCTCCCTGTCAGATTAAAAAGTCAAAGAATTGAAAATGCAAACAAAGTTGGATGAATTACTTTGCTGATGGCTTTCCATTAAATTTTGAGACCCTGATGACACACTGCACACAGAAGCACAGCACAAGCAGGAGAAATGGAGAATCAGGCAACTGAAGGAGGGAAAATGATGCAAATGTAATTTGACAAACCAGAGAGATGGTGAAGGAGAGATCTCTTACTGCAGCTCCTTGCTGAATACTTGATTGTCAAATGCTAAAATTTGACATTGATAAACTCAGCAACTCACAAAGGGGCCAGAGAGCTGCCACAGCTGCTCAGATGGAAAGAAGTCCGACAAAACACACACATGCTCTTATGAAGCATTGACTGGCAATCATGCTCTTGTAGGAGTGATCCCTTGGAGACATTTGGCTTTCAGACAGAGATAGATTTGCAGTGCCACCTCCTTTAGAGCAGCAGAATGCATAATCCTGAAGTTCTCAAGCAGATTCATTGCTATGACAGTTACAAACTCTTGACTGTTACCCCCTTTGGCAACCAAAAGAAATAGAAATAGCCTAGATTCAAATGAGACATTCTCAGACAGGGAAAAACATTGACAGCAAGCCTTAAGCTAAAAACCCATGAAGACCTCATTTCTACAAGATTGTTGAGAAAACTCTATAGTAACATGTCAAAGTTGAATTGTTGTGTCAATTCTGGCCAACCGAAAAAAAAAATGCTACAGGAATGAGGGCAGTCATAACCTAGCACTCACAGAGTATCAGACAATCATCTCCATGACACATGGTGGTGAAGAGCTGCCTGTACTCTCCACTGACTTCATCAGCTCTGGACAGTGAGTGTAGATAAGATAATAACAATCTGCTTGAGGTTTTGAACTAGTATACAAAATCTGCATCCTCAGATTCTGTCACATTTCTGGAAGCAATTGGAACACTCAGTCATAATGTTAGATAGCAGATTCAGAGGCATCACAAACATGCAAACAGTAGACAAGACTGCTTTGGCTGCATTTCAATGAGACAAAGAGATCTACAATCAGTAAAAGATGTTGATTGCAAACAACCCAGGGAATGGGAGAGGCCATCAGATCTTCATCAAAGATCAGAAAGGAGGAGCTACTCATGTAACCCTATCCCTGCTACTCTCATCACAAGATCCTGGAACAATGTGAACCTTTCATAGGTGGCAGAGTTTCACAAAACAAGAAAGTCGCCATAGCAAGTTTGCCATACAGAAAAGCATCCTTTGGCTCACGGAGCTCTTCCACAAAATCTCTAAGCCTAAAGTCTCTGTGACATACATGCATTATCCATGGCTAACACAGATGGCTAACCTAGACTGCGTGAGGAAATCACAAACTTATATATATAGAAGAGGACAAGTGGGCAACACTTAATCCGTCTAGTTAGATAAGGCCACAGCTCCCAGTCTATAGATCAAATTCATCATCTTTCAATGCCTCCTGTGCTGCTGCCTCTTCTTCTTCATCATCCAGTGCAAAGTAGGGATTTTGCACAACTGGCCGGAACTTGTAGCCTGTGTAGATGTAAAAGGCCAGAGCAGCCATCTCAGCAGCAAAGTCGCTGACCCATCTGAACTTATAAATGGTGACATTATCGAGTGCAAACACCACAATGCGTGTGAAGTAAATGTAGCTCACAACCACAATGTAGTACTGGCGGAACAACATCAGCTTTACAAGGTTCCTTGCAGCTTTGCCATCAGTGTGCGATGCCTCTCTCAAGTGCTTGATTGACCACACAATGGGGAACAAAACCGCACAGCAGCAGATGATGTCCAAGAGGAGAAAAACCTGCCTCAAGGTGACAAAGTTTTTCCTGGACATACCAGATTCATCATACATAATAAAAGCTGCATTGGCAAAAATCTGGAGAGGAATGACAATCATGAGTAACTTCTTCTCCTTATCTTGAAGAAAAGGTTTCAGAAAGGACCAGCCTGTGCCAATCAGAATGATAACAATGAACAGCATGCCACCTCGCAGAAAGTTGAAAATATAGAAGGCAACATCCCAACCGTGTGGCGTCCCTGTTCTCTTAACAAACTGCTTGTCTTCTGCCTCACAGATCATATTCAAAGCCTTCAGAACTACCAACACGCCCATGAGGATGTGAATGCGGTGAACTGAGAGTTTCTGGCTCCAGCAAGTGTAGATCCAAACCCCTAAAAGTACAAGATGCGCCAGGAAAAAGGTGAAGTAGAGCCGTGGCAGCTGCGTCTGACCCATGGGCAAATAGTCCCGCAAACCATTCTCCACATTGAACATGGAGGTAGTGACAGCCATGGTCACTGGCAATTGCGCGCAATTCTCAAAAAACAAGGTATACTCATCGGCAGCTTGCACGTTAATTCCCTTACTAAACTGCGAAGAACCTGAATCGGACTGAGCTTGCGCCGCCACCTGATCTAACGTAAAAATCTGATGAATCATGGGGTTATCAAGCAGGCAGTCTCTGTTTTCCTTCTCCAAACTAGTGTAAGCAGGTTCAAGATCTTCCATAGTCGACAAGAAGAAGCCCATCCTCGCCTTGTCGCCTTCCGTCACCGGCACATCCGTGATGGTGATATTCACCACACCTCCTGCCTCAAAACCGAAAGTCTCGAACAATATGAACCACCGCGCGTCATCCTTGATCGTCAAATGCTTAATCTCCGCCTTACAAAACGGCAACAAACTCACCAAGAACAAAGCCGCCACCGGTACAAGTACCAACCGCAGCAAAACACCACCACCGCCCACCATGGTGCTCTCTCTCTCTCTCTCTCTCTCTCTGGCCCCCACTCTCCCCAACACAAATACCGCTCCTTCGTCCTCCACCAACAACAACACAACCAGAATCTCAAACAACCTTAGGGTTTACAAAAACCTTCGGTGTTGTCATGAGCAGAAACGAGGATTCCTCGTCATCCCAGTCTCAACCAAAATGCGTTGGAAGTGTGAGCACCACCAAGCTGCAACCGCCAAGGAAAGTGAAAGACAAAGAGCAGCGCGAGGGGAGAGCTCGGACGCACAACACCTCGACGACAGACACTACACGCAACAATCGCGGCGACGACGAGGCAAGCGCAACAACGCAAAGGAAAAAAGAAGCGAGGAAAAGGGAGACCTTGGAAGGGGCTTTTTGCTATAGCCATTAAAGAATTTATTTATTTAAAAAATTAAAGAGGCTGGTTGATTGATCGTGCCACTTTTGGGCCTTTAGGATACTGACACTAATTTTCTTTTCTTTTTTTTTCTTTTTTTTCTTTTTTTTTTTTGGGTCATTTCTTGGGTGGTGCATGACTGTGTTCTTATCAATGTTTTTTTATTTTCATTTTTCTATATCGAAATTTTGGCGAATGTAAATTTCATGTAAATGGCACCACCATAGTGTGACACACCCCTTGTTATATACATTATACTTAACCAGTGTTGGGGGAAAAGGTTTATACTTAACCAGTGTTGGTAAACACACATATATCTGTCTTGTAATGTAATTCAGTGTAAGTGTAAATCATTTTACATTTAATTTGTCAAATTTTTGGCATTTCCAATTATCTTGCTTGCCGTGTAAATATTGTAGTACCTTTTCAAGTTGGGCATTAATTAAATTATTTTTTGAAAATACATAATTTTTTTTAGAAATTATTTCTTTGAAATGATGAAATTTAAGAAATATAAAAGTACAAAGGTTGGTGGAAACCTGGGAGCTTCTTGTTTTTTTTACCATTTGTAAATAAGTATTCAATATTTCACAACATTTCTCTATCCTAAAATTTGGCAAAACATTATGTCTCTCTTTTTTGCTTTAAAAAAATGGTACAAAATGTTGTAAAAAGTTTCATTATGTAGAGACTCAAAGTCTACAACACATATTGCTAAACTTTCATTTCTATTTACTCAAATGAATTTTGAAAAATAAAATAATAATAATTTGGCACTCAAGTGCTAAATCTGAAAAGGTACCATGATATTGTTTTTACACTTACACAAAGGAAGTGAAAAAAAAAAAAACAAAAATCATTTTCTTTTTTTCTTTTTTCCCTATTAATTTCTTTTAATTTTTCCAACCCATTTGCTTCTTTTATTATGCCTCCACTACCACCCACTTGGTTTTTCTTTTTTTGGGGGTTTTTTTTGAGCTTTGGTTCATAATTGCTTTGGTTGGTTCTTGTTTGATTGTAGTTTATTGTATTTTTATTGTATTTTATTTTTGTTTGGTTGGGGTATTTTTAATAGGGAGAGAAAACAACAAATTATGAAGAAAAAGAATAGAATAATACCCAAATACATACATACATACATACATGCACATATGTTTATAATTTTGATCCATAATTGAACATCATGCCATCTCACATGCACAACAATAAAAGGTGGGGCAAGTGTGAACATCACTTGAATCTTGAG
>Ga0209611_10002993_pt1 | contig 29598 bp, 28 predicted proteins | sample S1TSphgellanicum_3_FD_187693 | JGI IMG/M metagenome (GOLD analysis project Ga0209611, IMG submission 187693) | Host-associated microbial communities from peat moss isolated from Minnesota, USA - S1T2_Fc - Sphagnum magellanicum MG (SPAdes) (version 2) | ecosystem: Host-associated > Plants > Peat...
TACGCCAGAGAGGTAATGCAAGCGAAATGACATCAGAGAAAAAAAAATAAGTAAAAGATAAATAAAAGATAGCAACAGTGGTCCATCAGCTATCCGTTGAATAATAACTGTCACAGAGATCGAAATTCCCAAATCAAAAAATTCCTCAGCTTACCCGGGCCCCCCCCCTTTGTACAAAACACATGACAGGGAACGGGCAATGACTGGAAAAAATTTCCAAGCACTGCCCGGACAGACAGACAGACAGACACTGTAGCTTTAATATATAAGATTCTACTAAATTAGATGAAAATTTACATCCTATTTTAAGGTAATTAGGCCAATTTTTGTTGACAAATATCAGCTTTTTTAAATTTTTAATAACAACATTTCTTATAATTAATAAGTATTTCAACCAACAACAAGTTTTTTTGGGTTTTAATTTGTGATCCGACACTGCTTAAAATCCAATGAACCAAAAAACCAATAGTAAGAAACATTGTTTCATATTTCTCCCACCATTGAATAAGACATTTGATATCTTTAACATCTAATTGTTACTATTTTAGAATCAACAACTCTTTAACAAGCTCTTTTACTAGTTCACTTGTACTTGCAATCTACTTAGAAATATTCAAACTGCAATCCTGATCAAAAATATCTTGGTAAGCATAATTCCTATTTGACTTTACCAAAGGATACAAATGTTCATGACATTTGACCAACATAAGATATAAAAACTTCTTGTCATATTCCTCAACAAGAACAAAACCTTGCTCTCTTCGAACAAATGAAGATATTATATAAAAGTTTTAAACTTAAGGTCTAGCATAAAAAAAATCATATTACAAAAATTTTTGTTTTCATATTTTGTTAAAAATGAAAGGCCTGAAATCCAACACACCACAAACCTCCTTTCTAATGTTAGAAATCATCAAAACTAATTCATTAACAACAACTAAATCATCATCCATTAAGGTTTCAAATGAAGGAACAAGTTAATTTTCTTCCTTAAGTTTTAAATTCATCGAAATTGCAAATGTAATGCATCACTAAGCAATAAATGTCCACAGGATTAATTAAGAACATAAATAGAAACAATTGAAAAAAGACAATCCACAAAAATCAAAATGATTTGCCAAGTCAAAGGTGGAGGTACTTGACTAATGACCCTCACAATATTCTATTTGTTGTAAAAAAGCACAATTACAAAACAAAATTATAATGCCTCTTGAAACATAATAAATCTTATTACCTACAAATAAAACAACAATAAAATTATTAGTATTACTATTCAATTCAAAAGTTCAATTTTTTTAATTAAAAAATATTAAAAATCAGAAAAACTTTGGACATAAATGTAGAACCAAAAATTTTAGTCAAATACTTTTCACAAATTGAATTAGTAAATTTTTTTTGACAATCAAAAGATTAAAGTTCCCAAGAAATTCTTTCTATGGCACATTTTCCTTTTTGAAAAATCATAAAAATTACTTTTTAAATTGACCTTCTATAAAAAAAAATTTACAAGTTTTATTTCATTTATTTCTTTAATAAACTATTCACTTCTTCTTCAATTCTCTTTGCAATAACAATATGATCTACATCCACATATTTTTCAAGAGTGATTATTCCATTTTTTTGTAATAAAAAATTAATCATTTTTTTACTTGTGTTCTTAGATTTATTGTAGTTATTGAGTTTTTATAACAAAACATGCAATGTGCATTTTCAAGATCAACTTTTGTATTATCATTTACACAATAAAAGCCCCACCATAAAAATGTTCTTCCATGAGGTTCCCAAGATTTTCTTTGAATATGAAATTTTTTTTAATTCAGTTTCATTAGTTTTTCAATTTCTTTCTTTGGATTTCTACTTATTTAAGTTTACAAAACTGAGAAGACTGACCCATCCACAATTTTCACAAGAACATGTCCAAAGCTAATTCAAAAACAATTACTTTCTATACCAACTTACAATCACGTTTATCATGAAAAAATGAGAGATTATTTACAAATAGAGATAAAAGATTTACAAACAAAGGGTTTGAAGGTTTAAGAAATGGGGTTTAGGGTTTAGAAAAATTAATCAAAAAATCGCTCATTTTTCTCTCTCATCACCACAATGAAAAAAAAGGAATGTATAAGGGATGGTATTTGTTGTATTACATTAAAATCTTGCACACCCTAAACAAAAAGGAACTGGGAACGAACAAAACCAAAAAATCCAAAGATGAACCAAAAAATTAAAAAATAAGAAAATAAGCATAAAACATAAAAAAAAGTTTAAAAAGAAACTAATACAAAACAAAAGAGAAAGAAAGCAAAAAACTCAAAATTCCAAAACAAAAACAAAAAAGGGAAGAACATTTAGCTGAACACCACTACATTTATGTGTTTATATGTTGGATTTTATGACTGATTTTTCAGTCACAATGGACACTGTACAAATTTGCCTACAATCAAGAGAGACAAGTCATTTCAGTAAAATTCTTTCTTGAAACTTGAACATGCTAAAAGTTGTATCATTATCATTATAAACAACCCCAAAGAAACCTGTAGCCCAAATATGTTATGCCCAACACTTTCTTTGAACAATTTTGAGCTTTTCGAAACTTTTGACTACACTGAATCTGTTATGACTCTGCATCTGGTAATGACATCCATCACACAAATTTGCACTTTGCCTTCATTTCATGTGTTGTCACCAACTTTGAATTGTCACATTTTGTATTCAATAGATCAAAATACAAATCATCGTATTTGTAGACCTAGGTTTGAGTTCACCAATGTTTCTTCTATATGTTCATATGTTAACCAGGCAGCAGATATAGATAGAGGTTACTTGAGCTTTTAATCACACCACTTGCTTCCAGTTTTGCGGGGGTGGTGGAGGGGGGGAATTCAGACTGAAAGAACCACCAGTTCTCTGATTTTAGAGAACCATGGTTATGAACCCTAAGAACCCCTCTGACAACCACCAGCAGTCTGTTTCTGTTTCTGATAATAGCCCGCCACCAATATTTAGGGAGTTCATTTAACACCATGCTGCAGCCTCACCACCAGCATACCTGTAATTGTGGCCATTGCAGCAGTCAGTTTGCCTTTGGTTCCCTACAGAGTCTTCAGTTGATGAAACAGTCTTCAATACCACTGCAATCAAGAAAAGTGAGTTGAAAACTTTGTTGATCCGTTTGATTCTTCACTTGTTTAATGATTGGGACTTGGACAATGTGAAGTATGCTCACTTTTGTTCCCATTGCAGTCCTATTATCCAACAATTTTGACAGAAGAAGATGCCACACTGAATCCAGAGCAACTGCATCCAATGCTTCATGGAAATAAAAAGTAGATCTACCATATGCTGATATTGACAAAATGTCTTGCACACAACCAGGGATTTTCACTTTGCATGGAGCCATGTTCAATCACTTTCACCAGTTACATTGTTACACCTATTGAAGACAGTTTATCTGAGCAAAAATTTAAGAGCCTGCAAATTGCTAAAACAGAAAATTTGTAGTAAACTTCCTCCCTTATAGCCTCCTGCACACTAAGCTTGAGGGAAGGCCTTCACCTTGGTGATGCAAGTGCAAAGAAAACTTGCTCATTTCTATTAGGCTAGCCAAGAGGAGATCTATTTGATCCCAGCATCTGTCCAACAATGCCTGTCACCTGCATACAACGACACACAAGGTCAGGAAAAGGAAAGAAAAGATAAGAGATAGCAAACAGGACAGTCAAACTAACATATGGTGAATGTACTACTGACAACAATTCTCTTTAAATGCTGCAGCTAGAATGAAGATATCAAAACCTGGACAAAAGAGGTTAAATGCTGTGGGCAGTAAAACAAGCACACTACTCCACGAGACCCTCATTGGAACAAAAGTTACCATGATCCAACATCAAACATCAACTGAGCAGATCCACTGTGTCCTATCCGTCCAGCAGTACATTATTCTATACATCAGACTGTACAAAAGATCTTGCTAATAGCAGGATCTCAAGCCTCAAGTCTCAAGGACATTTTTTGAACTTCAGGCCAGATCAGAGCAGCCCCTTAGCCCTCAAGTCCTTGGCCAAGGTTTTCTGTCGCATGTTGTGAATTCCAGACATTCTTGATACTTCTCATGGACCTCTTCACTTGCATATATCCAACATTGAGGTGTAATCCAAACCAATTGACATAAGCTGTCAAACATGTCTGGTTTAATAAGGCTTCTTGGTTGTACAGGATCAATCAACAGTTTTGAGTTATCTGATGTTTAGAAATTTGACTATACAGACCCCCATCACATCAATGGTGACTTCCAGTCTGCTCAAACAGAAAGCAAATATCCTCTGGCATGCTGATATTGAGAAAAAATGCCATTTGGATAAAACTTTTGGCCTTGTACATTACTGGACTCAGACCAAGTCACCCTCTATTGTGTGCAGAAACTAGCTAATTGACATGTTCTGTCAGTACAGGGATGTAGGGAAACAGAACTCGTCGTTCTCAGAAACAGGGTTTTGTGATGGGATGTACCTGCCAGTATTTTGCCACACAGCGATCAATGCAGCTGTTCTCTCCCACATTCAGATCTGCCTCCTTGTACCTGTAATTTTCCAAAAACCAATTCTTCATCTAGAGGAAAAACCAAAGAAAAAGACAGTTTTCAACTTCATTGCCCACACATTATCCTCACACATACATGATTGCATTTTCGACATCCTACTGCCTGCTACAAAGTGGGTGGGTCAATGGAACTTTCAAGAGAGTAATAATAAGAAGAGTTGGCCGTTGCAATACACTTCATGTGCACCGCACTGATGATCTTAACACGTGCAAAATTGGATAAGACACTAAACTTTAGCAGTATGATCCTTGCAAACCTGCTATCCCTGTTGATTAACACTAAGCATATGCAGCATGCTCCTTGCTAATCTGTTATCCCTGTTTATTAACTTCATGTCTCAAGAAAACCCTAATCGAAACGGCGTTGAGACTTCACGCAGAAATGTAGACAGCCTTCAACGCAAAACGAAAGACTTCCAAGCAAAAGGAGTAATGTGCACTCACTTTCTTTCAACGCACTTGTCGAAGCACGTCTGAGTAAGCCTGCGCCCCCTCCCATCAGGTTTGATCAGTTATCATCATACTCAGCGCCGAATGAGAGCTTGCTTGCAACAGCACGCAGTTCCGCTGCATCCTATTCTCTTGGCAAAACTGAAATCTTAGAAGAACACTCACAAGGGAAAACATCTGGCCCAGTGTAGGACATAAACTAGGATGCAGAGTATGAGCAGCTCACTTATTGAAGAGATCGACTCTATACTCCATCTCCTGCTGTGCCATTCCAAATATCTGCAACTCCCCCCATCCCAGACACCACACACATGAGGTCCATCAGAACTGCCTTGTGTAAACCTCAGCAGGAAACAACTCCAAGCAAGACGACGTGACAGAGAGACACAGTGAGAGAAGTGCCTGTTCTCTGTCCACAGGAACACCAGGCGGGACTTGTGAAGCCATAGCTATGATGCGGGTTTCAAGCGACGGAGATGTAAATGAAGGAAGAAAAAGGCGACGGAGCTAACGCAAACGCAAGAGCAACACGCGCAAGAGAAGAGAAGGTAATAGGAATACCCTTCTCTTTTCTTCACATGTCTTCTCCCTTGGAACTTTGCGACCCTGTCGGCGACGGCGATTAGGGCACCGCTGTCGTGATCAATGCGTCCGGACCAGTGTTGGCCGGATATTGCTTTCTTAATAACCTCCGGGTATATATTTCGGAATTTTTGGGGACCTCGCAGGTTATCAATATCAAAATGAGATTCCGGGTAGGTTATCCAATAAAATTCAGCAATGACCGTCGATTTACACATAAGGGTAGGTTTTCCAATATCAGGGTGAGAGCCACCGGTTAACTTGTTGGTTATTCATAGCCTATAAGGTTTTTTTTTTTTTTTTTTAATTTTTTTTTCTGTTATTGTTTAAAGATTGATAACCTACTTAGATGATATTAAGGTCATCCAGTGTGGGTAGGTTATTAGATTTTGCAATTTCAATCCTAAACCCTAAAAAATTTAAACTTGGGCTCCATGTGCATGACAAGTGACAATCAACTATGTGGTCATATTATGTTGTGTTAGGATCTGAGTGTGTTTGGGGTTGCATACAAGTATGATCGATGTTTAGAGAATCAAGATATATTTTTATTGTTTATGTTGTTATACAAATGTAATCACATTTGTGGCACATTATGTATAGATTTTTTTGTAGTTTAGTTTGAATGTTATATCGGTCACATATGTTATTGTGAAAACCCCACATGATGAATTGTTTGTTTGTTGCATGCCATTTGCATATTTGTACAATAGATGTTCAACATTGATTATGTTAATTGATAATTGTATTGTATCATTTGATAAATGGTCAAATGTTTGTCTGTGTGCTTCGAAATATGTTAGGTAAAAAATTAGGCCAATTATTAATTAATATTTATTGATTGTGAATGCTTTGAAAGAGTGTGATTCCTATATGCGGTGATGATATTGAAAGTCCTTGATATTGGTATGACATTTTGAGAAAGGCCTTTGAATGTTATGTTTTGTAAATTGATTTGTTATTTTAATGAATTCAATTAAAATTAACTAAAATATTGATAGGGGGACACATGGTTACATCTTTTTTATCCATTTAACATCTGTGAGGGATATATTTTTAATATAGTTAATACTTCCATTAACAATTTATAGTTTAAAATGTAATTCTTTTAGTATAATCATTTTCATTCCTTTGTAAATTTTGAGAAAAGGAATTAAATATCTAATTTTTTTTGTGAACATTGTTTACCTTATAATTTATTTGATATTGTTACATATTGGACTTTTTTATATGTCTTGGTTGTTACAATAATGTAACATTCTCATTTTGTTGTTTTTGAATGCATATCTACTTATATAATATCCTTGGGTGGTCGTCCTTTCCATCCATCCGTCCCATCATCCGTCCCGGAAGTTCCTCATCCTGGAAGAAGAAGATGATGGAATGGGAGGAGGATGACGACTCATGGCAACGACAGTTTATCCACATGTTCACGTGATCCTATTAGCGCAGTTTGTTTTAGCATTGTGAAATTATTTTTGTGTGGTCTACAAGAATTTAGTAGAGTGAGCAATGGAAGGCTAGCAACAACAGAAACCAAATGGAAGCAGGGAGAAGAAAGGTACCAGTCCGAAGCTACCGAAGAGGGGAGACATCTTATGGGGGATCGTCACACCAAAGGAACTCAAAAGTAAGAGATGAACAACTTTAAGGCAGTACATGGAAGCGCCTGGAGGGAAGTGGTCAAGGAAGCTTACCTTTGGCTGAAAACCATGTCCCTCATTGCAGATGGTTGCATTGGCTGCAAACTCGCAGAAAATGCCAAAGTTAGCAAATGAAAAAGATGATTTCATGGTTGCTTTCCTAAGTTTCTCCAAAGCCTGTGGTTTCACATGGGTGTAGGTATCAAGCCAGCTATAGTATTCTTCTTTGTTCTCTTCTTGATGGCCGAATAAGGAAAGAATCTCTCTACTATGGTTTTGGTCTTGGTGTGACAGTTGCCTAGAACAATGACAAGGTTGATATATTGGATGCCCAAAAATCCCATCCTGAATTTGCATATGTTGCACACCATGTGCTTCTCTAGATTGCTCACCTTCATTCAGATTATTTAGAAGGATGTCTTTCCTTGCAACTATAGTTCTCAATCCAAATGGATTGACAGGTTTATTCCCAAATCCTGAAGCATTTTTCACAAACTCCACATTCTTTGCAATGCATAAACTTTGCCTCAACTTTACATCTGTAGGTTGAAGTAGTGGAGTGATAGTCAGAGGACTTGAGAGCCTTGCTGATTTAGCATCTGGAATCCCCTCAGGGTTTGCAGTGTGCAGAAGAAGATTCTGGGTTTCTTCAAAGGCTTGCTGCTGACACAAAAGTGATGTAGCTTTTCGCTTCTTTGAAGTTGAACTAGTTAGAGGCAATCCCTTGCCTGAAAGGTCATTTGAACCAGCAGCACAGCCCACCCAATCTTTAAGGGAAAACACTTGCCAACCAGCTGAGAGACCATTACTATCTGTTGTCTTCTGCTGGACATTTTGAGCAGGACTCGAAGGGGATTTTGGTTCAATGTCATTGGCCTGAACAGCCTTCAGATGCAAATTATCATGATTATTGCACAAAGTAATCTCCAAATGAACAGGATGTTGAATGTTTTCTGACATGGAAATCCCACAATCTCTTTGAAGGGAGGCAATAGCATGAGCTGTCTGGGAGACAGCAAGACAATCCTTCAAGATCAAGGGACCCACAATCACCATTGCTGCATTCACTCCATCTGAGACTGACAAAGTGGAGACTCTGACAGAATCCTTAACATTACTAGACTTTGATAGAACTTCCACAACCTGCTTTGAGGATGTGAGCATCATTACTTCCTAAGTCTCCTTTCTGCCATTGCCAAAAGCAAAATCCTCTCTGCCACAACACTCTGATAAGTTATTTCGAGCCATCCCATTCACAAGTTATGGAGCTTGGGTTTTCACTTCCCTGTGTTCATTTGAAGCCAATCTTTCAAAGTCTTTGTGTCGCAACCCCACTTTGGCCAAGTGCGGGGGTGAAGCCCAACACTTGGAAAAGTTGGAGGTTTGGAGTCCTCCGGGACTCCCGAATGTTCAGAGCTCGACAGCAAGGCCCAAAACACCTTGCATTGGGGTGTTCTTGGTGTCATTGGAAAGTTCTTGAAACGTAGATATCGAAAATGGCCTCGCATTGGCAATTCGGACATGTGCAGCCCAAGTTATGGGCAAAAGAAGGGCCGGGAGTCAAATTGGCAATTTGACTCCCGCCCACTAAAAGTCAGGAATCGACCTCTTCCCGACGTTTCCTTGAAGAGTGCGACACGGCGTTGGAAAGCTCTCGACGAGAGCTACAACTTTGATTTAGGACTCGTCCCAATCCGAGTTCGGGGTGAGGAGCTACGATTGTTCAAAGTTCCGAGAGTCCAGCCGGGACACTTTCGGGACTCCATTTCGGGAGTCCCAACAAAATGTGCCATTTGGATGTAGCCTCCGCGACCAGCCGCAGAGAATACTATATGGGGGAAGGTGGTGGCTTCCCCCGAGTCCGGGCCGTGGTGAGTCTTGTGTGTCCAAGTGCCCGTGACAAGTCCCAACACCAAAGGGTGTCCTGAATGCTAAATTAACCCGATTTGGTTGGTTTTTGGATGCAAATTCACACGAGCTAAGCTAGTCCCCTTTCCTAGTCTAATCCCGGGGCTCCTAACTCGACCCTCTACCCCTTTCTAGAGTTGGAAGCCGGGAGCGTGCTACCAAGTTTCAACTTTCGCAACTTGACTTTGTGAAACCCTCAAGTGGGTTTCACCCCGTGACTTGGGAGCGCGTCACTTTGGATAGTTGAAGTTCTTGACATCCTTTACTCAGACATCTTTGGCTACCAAAAGAACCAACACAAGTATGCATCTTTACAACACTGACAAGATCAAAATCTGGAGAGTCAACTTTAAATTGAAGGCTGAGTGATCTCATAACTTTGATAAGCCAATATACACGAACATGGACATCAAGCTTAGAGCTCCCCATAGATTGAGAATGAGTTTCCAAGGATCTCCAGCAGCTCTTGAATACTTCTGGCCCCTTTAAGGAAATTAGTAGCATGAGCTCAGGAGATGCAAAGAGGACAAAGCCTTGCAGTTCCTGATCCTCCCAAAGGATCACCTATGGGCTCTTACTGTGATCCTCATCAAGCTGTTGGATACTGCCTTCAACATTTCCATCAACATCGATCTGTTTCACGCATCTTAATAAAAGCACACATGCCTCTTTCCAGAAAGAACATTAGACCTTATCCGTGTCTTCATCCACTATGATTTGAGCAATGATCTACGGTCAGGTCTAAACCAATTCAACAGAATGCGGGGGATCAAGGCTGTGGCAGTAAGTGTAAGTCTTGGGGCCGCATTAACAACAATGATGTTAGTACCCCATGCATCAACTGCCAAGGAAATGGCAACTCTTGCTGCTGATAATGATTCAAGGGGCTTGGTTTTATTGGGTATAACAAGTGGCCGAAAACAAAGTTCAAGTTGTTTTTCCAAAGTTACAATTTTGATTATTTTATCACTTTTTTTTAAAATTGAAGATTTTGAAGTTTCAAACAAGGTTTGTTTCTCTTAATTAATGGAGGCAGAAGATGATGATCAATATGCATATGTGCTCATGTAGTCTTGCAATTTGCCAAAAGCTAGGAACTAATTTTAAAAAACTAAAAATTGTTGAAAAAAAAATGAAAAACAAAGAGAAGTAATTTTTTTGAATTGCGTTGTCGCTGCTGTTTCGAGCACACAACCACAAAGCACGATGAAGCCAGCAAAAGAGAGCGCCCGCGTAATAGACAATTTTTGGAGCTCAAATTTGGCCTTTCGTTTGGATCCGGTCCCTCCTTCACTGTGGAAGTGCGTTCTTGGTTTTGATGTTGGTAGCTTTGAATAGGAGCGTGGGTGTATGGTCATGTGGCGAGAAATGATGAATATGAGAGACAGCGAGAGAGAAAGAACAAAAGAAAGATAAATAGAAGAGAGATGGGGACAGAAAGAAACGAGAAGACAATGGAAAAGAAGCAACAGAATATACTACCTGGCTGACTCAATGAGCTCAGAGAGCTATGATTATGACACATAATACAACACATTTGTAGATAGTAAAATAAGATTAGAGAGAAAGAGAGAGTGTGTGTGTGTGTGTGTGTGTGTGTGGGTATGGGATGTTTTTATTAAACTTCAATTAGGGACGGGGAACAGGAAAACATCCCGATCGAGGAGGTGTTTGAGCAGTTGAGATGTACAAAGGAAGGTCTCACCACAAATGAAGGAAACAACTGCCTTGCCATCTTTGGCTCCAACAAGCTTGAGGAGAAAGTGGTACAGTCTACAAATTTTTCCTTCCTTTGCCACTTCAACTTTTGTTTTTTTTCCAGAGGGATATATGGGCATATAGAAGAAGCTTCAAGGAGATGATCCAAGATGTCAAGATTTTTCCTTAGTAATTTCACCACTACATTGCATAATTTCTGACTTCAAATTCGGGAAATTTTGGGGGTAACAGATAATCCCCAAAGGGTTTGTGCTATGATGCCATCCTTAAACAGTGGGTTTTGTTTGAAAAGATTCTTAGAATCTTCAAAATCTTTGCCTTCATCAATTTTATTTCAGAATGGTAAAATCATAATATCTCCACTAACCCAATTGCAGAACCACTGAAGTTGAGGGACATCAATTGTTGGTTGTACACCAACTTCCCATGAGTGTAGTTAGAATGACATCTTTACTCTTTTATTTTTCTTCTGCAGATTTGCTATCTTTTTCCCTTCCTGCTTTGATTCTTTGGGAATTTTTTTCTGAGACACAGTCTGGATCAGGCTTCTGTGCTGAGATTTTTGTGACTTTTCTTAATGCTTTTATGCAGGAAAACAAGTTCCTCAAGTTTTTGGGTTTCATGTGGAGCCCATGTCATGGGTTATGGAAGTTGCCACACTGATGGCTATTCTATTGGCCAATGGACAAGTATGGTGATCTATCTTTTTTATTTGGTTCCTGCTTTGATGTTATCATTGGTTTTGTTTTGTTTGTTTTGTTTATGTTTTCTCCTGTCTTCTTCATTTTTTGCTTTGATTACAGTTTTGTGCGAAATACATATCCAAGGCCACCCACCAGATTGGGAGGATTTTCTGGGGATCCTATTCTTGCTGATTGTGAACTCTACTATAAGATTCATTGAGGAAAACAATGATGGCAATGCAGCAGCTGCCTTCATGGCTCATCGTGCACCAAAAACCAAGGTCTGTCTTCAACACCCGTTTGATTTGTGCCAAAGTTGTTGCCAAGGGGTTGTGAAGTGAGCTAAGCCATCTAGACATGGAGGACAAAGTTGAATGAGACTCTCTAAGATCAAAAGCCTCCTGAAATTATGAGGATCCTTTTTCTAGATAGGATTTTCTCTTTAGGCTTTTTGATAAAGCCAAGAGTTTGCAACATATCATCTTTTTTGCTTAGGTACTATCATCCTATTGGAAATGGTGCTTTTGGATGCAGAAGGTGTCACAAATTTTCAGAAGTAACTTTTGATGTTTTATAATTAACCAATGAATGAAGAGGAAGAAGAGTCCCCTTTGGAAGGCCCGTGCGTTCGCTGAAATCGTCTTGCCCGAGAGAGGCACGCTGCTCGATCTAAGGAGCAGCATGCAACGGATGTTAGCCAACGAGAAGGTCAAAGGGCACGTAGTGCCCAGCGTGAACTAGATCATGTAAACCAAGGTGGGAACCAAGTGATCCCTTTGGCGCGCCGTGAATTTGACGGCAACCATCATGGTCTTCACCACACTTTAGGTGAAATGACCACAATGTGTGGCAAGTGCAACGCCCTACACTTTTTGGAGGAGTGTGTTGCATCAAGTTCGCGTGCCAATCCACAGTTTACATTGCGTTGCGCACAAGGTAAAATGACGCTGCCCTCGTTGGCACCCCCACCAGAACCGCTCAGGTGGCTCTTTATAAGTAACGAAGCAAATGCAAAAAACTTTTGTCAACGCATTCACTCTTACAACAATGCGTTGGCCTTCACGTCTGTGGGGGCCAACCTAAATACCAGTGTTGCCCAACCTGGCAACTATACTTATTGTCTTCGTGGTGAACTTTACCATAGGATGGGGAGTCTACTTCCTCAGCCTAGCGAGACGCCAAAATTTGCCCAACTATACATTAGCGATCCACATGCCGAGCTTGATGGCCAAATGGGCAATTTTGGCGGCCTGAACAGGGACATTATGCAGTCGTTGCAAACGATGCTGCATGAATGTAACCCCTACGCCAACATTTACCAAACGGCCATGGAACGACTCCAAGGTGGGGTTGTTGAGCTAAGTCCTCGTTTCCTGAATGATCGCCACACTAATTTGCGGCGTTATAATGCGCCAACTGCTGATGAAGTTAGCACATTGATGGTTGGGGGCGATGTGGATGAAGCAAACACACACAACATTGTCATTCGTTCGACTAATGGCTATTTTCAGCGCGTCTCTCCCCTACACAGTGCATACGCGCCACTGCACTACGTCCTTCTCTTCCCAGATGGATGCAACGGATGGCATGACGACATCCCATTGAATGGATTTCAATGGGATGGTTTTGGGTTCATCCAAGATGACGAGAATGCAGTAGGTGGTAAACGTGGTTCCACACACGTCACCATGCTTCAGTTTTACGCATACATACTACAACATCACATCAACGAGGAATGGATTTTGCGAGCCGGAAGGCTTTTACAGCAATTCATTGTTGACGCATATGCATGTACTGAACAAAACCGCTTAAAGTTTATTCACGAGAACCAATAACAACTACGTTGCGACCTGTACAATGGTCTTCAAGATGCATTGAATGTTAGCGACGTTTTTGGGAACGACATCGGGCAGAAGATGATTCTTTCGTCGTCATTCCAGGGCGGTGAGCGCGCCATGGGCTAACTGTACCAAGATGCCATGGCCAGGGTCCGCAAATTTGGTAAGCCGGACCTTTTTGTCACATTTACCTGTAATCCTAAATGGAAAGAGATTACAGATGCACTTCTCTCGGAGCAAACTACCAAGGATCGCCCTGATTTAGTAACTCGCGTTTTTAATTTGAAACTTGACGCCCTTTTGAAGGACATTAAAGACGGTGTTCTTGGCAATGTGATTGCTAAAATTTGGGTCATTGAGTTTCAAAAAAGAGGCTTGCCCCACGCGCACATTTTGCTCATTTTAGATGAAGTGTCGAAATTGCGCACCGCCGAGGACTACGATTTGATGGTATCGGTCGAAATTCCGGACCCGATATGCCATCCTAAGGCGTATGAAACGGTCACTTCGTGCATGGTGCATGGGCCATGTGGTCCAGATTTTTTCAACGCACAATGCATGGAGCAAGGAAAGTGCAAGAAAAGGTACCCGCGTTCCTTTAGTGAAGAAACACGCTGTGATGTTGACGGGTACCCCGAGTATCGACGCCATCAAACCCGCATTTTTATAAATCCAAAGACGCAACGCGTGGCGGATAACCAGCGGATTATCTCGTATAACTTTCACCTGGCAACCAAGTACCACGCGCACATCAACATGGAGATATGTTTGTCCATATCTACCATCAAGTACCTGTACAAATATGTGTACAAGGGACCTAACCGTGCTATTACCGTTGTCGAAAGGCAAGGGAATATGCCTAGCCAGGATAACAACGCGGAACTGGTAACGGCCAATGGTGAGTGGCAAAACCGCAATGAAATTAAAGCATACCTTGAAGGACATATGTCTCTGCTTCCGAGGCATCATGGCATCTTTTCTCTTTTAGAATGCATGACGGGACACCGTCTGTCACACGCCTTGCCATGCACGAACCTAGAATGCATACGGTTGTGTACAATGATAATGCAAGTATTTTTGAAACTGTTAATAGCAAGCAAAACCAAAAAACAACGCTCACCAAATACTTCCAAGCCAATATTGATTACCCCTTGGCCAAAGAAGTCACATACATGGATTTTCCCTTCGTGTTTACATGGACCATCCGGCGGAGAGGGTGTTGTGTCGGGCGCCTTTATTTCATCAGTCCTTCTGTTCGCGAACGTTATTTCTTGCATACATTGTTAACAAAGGTCAAAGGTGCTGTTTTTTTTAAAGTTCTTCGCATAATTAATGGTGTTGTCCATGACACATTCAAATCAGCATGCATTACACTTGGTTTGTATGACTCGGATGACGAATGGAACGCCTGCTTGGAAGAAGCAGTTGGCATGCGAACAAGTGCGTAGTTGCGGTCTTTGTTTGTGACCATCTTGGCCTTTGGCGTTCCAAGTGAGCCATGCATGCTCTGGGACAAGTACAAGGAGCACATTTGTGATGACTGCAAGGTAGCATTACAACGTTGTGGTATAGTGGAACCGTCCATTGAGCAAATTGAAAGTTGGGCACTGCATTCCCTACGAGATGCGCTTGCCAAATTTAGCAAAACTCTCGAGGATTTTGGCCTTCCTACCCCATCTATTGCCTTTGATCGGTTAGAGACCAATTGCCTATTTGAGGTGGAGTGCGACTACAATGTCGAGGTCTTGCAAGCCGAGGTGGTTATGGCCATTGAGAGCCTCAATGATGGGCAACGTGCAGCCTACAATGGCGTAATCGATGCATATGCTACCCATCACGCTAAAGTCATCTTTATCGATGGCCTTGGTGGAACGGGTAAGACCTACATCGAAAACTTGATTTTGAATGTTGTGCGTTCGCGTGGCAATATTGCACTTGTCATCGCCTCTTCAGGCATTGCTACGCTTCTGCTTTTAGGAGGGCGAATGGCCCATTCATACTTGAAGATCCTAATCATGCTCGACTGTACGTCCTTCTACTATATCCGTAAGCAGGATGATTTAGCGGTGTTAATCCATCAAACAAAGTTCATCCTTTGGGATGAAGCTCCTATGACTAATAAGCTCGCTTTTGAAGCAGTGGATCGAACTCTGCATGACCTTACAGACAGGAACAAACCCTTTGGTGGCATTGTTTTCGTCATGTCAAGGGATTTTTACCAAGTCCTTCCAGTCATCCCCCGGGGATCCCATGCAGACATTGTCTCTGCATCAATCAAAAACTCCTACCTATGGGAATCTGTTGAGGTATTCCATCTTTCGAAAAATATGCGGACCAGTGATGCTGTTGTTATTCACCCTGATCTAGGGAATCGCACTTTTGCAGATTGGCTTCTTTGTCTTGGCAACAACGAACTAGAAACCATCGATGAGGACTACATCAAGTGTCCAGACATGATGGTACTCCCTCTTGTGGACACACAAGCCATGGTTGTGGCCATCTACCCTCAACTACATGAGGGCCATGCCACAAACGAATATTTGCATGAACGTGCGATTTTGGCTCCTCGCAACAAGGAGGTTTCGTTAATAAACGTGATGGTTTTAAGCTACCTTCCAGGTGCACAAATCAACTTCCTCAATGCGGATTCCGTAAAGTATACGGAAGTGGCGAACACATACCCTTCCGAGTTTCTCAACACTTTGGAAGTTAATGGCATGCCTTCACACAAGCTGCTGCTCAAGATTGGCGCACTAGTATTCTGTTGCGTAATCTTGACCCATTGGCTAAGCTGTGTAATGGCACGCGCCTCATTGTTTGACGCTTCATGATGCGAGTCGTTGAGGTTGAGATCATCACATGAAAAGGGGCTGGTAATGTGGCCTTTATCCCGCGCATTAAGTTCATTTCCGATAACAGCGGTTTGCCATTTACATTTACAAGGAAGCAATTTCCTTTGCGGCTGGCTTATGCCATTACTATTAACAAGTCTCAAGGGCAGACCCTCTCTCATGTTGGCCTTCATCTTGGAGATGACGTTTTTTCGCATGGCCAACTTTACGTTGCCTTTTCATGCGCCAAGGCACCAACAAACATCAAAGTTCAACTGCCAGACACTGTGCATGGCTAGAGTGGCATTATGCGCAATGTTGTGTACGAAGAAGCCCTCCTTCGAAGTTGCATGCATCTCCTATATGGCTCCGCGAGAAGCTACGTTCACGACGTGCAGTTGTTTAAAACCGAATGTTTCTTTGAAATAAATATGATTTAATGAAACTGGGGGACTTCACAGTGTCCGAAGGTCACGGGTACCCTCTAGTGTATCATATAATTATTGATGGCATTTCAAAATTCATTACAAGGGATAGTGAAAGTTGTTGTTTTCCATGGATTGTCAAATATGTTCACATTTGAAGTAGAGAGGAAAAATGTTTTTAAGAATTCAAGATTTGAATTTAGAATATTACTAATTTGAAGTTTTCTAAAAGAATTGCATATTTTATACCTTTGTTTTGTTTCATTTTTAAGAGATTGATAACCTCTTCTATTTAAAATTTATTATTAGTATTATTATTCAGTTTTTTTAATTAATCTAAAAATTGATCAAAATAGTTGAAATTTTAAAAATAAATAAATCAATCAAAAAACTTTAAAGTATTTGTATAAATGAAACTATAAATAAATAAATATACTATCATTATTTCAAAAATAAGAATATAACATCCATACTTTCAAAAGATCCAATTGAAGCATAAAATTAAAAATGGCCATAATAAACATTGATAATGTTTTGGGAAATATTGAGTTGAATAAAATTGTTAATTATCCATATTTTATTGGTGATTGTTTATTTGATTATATTAAGTATTAGTTAAATTTAAAATATCTAATATAACATTGAGAATAGGTTTCGTTCAATGTTTACAACAAGCTTTAATATCAAAAGATTTTAGAGTTGAAATTATCTTAGGTCTGCACTTAGTTCAAATTTTTTAATAAGTTTATATGATGTTAATTCTACAAATGATTAGTTATGAAGAATTGAACGTGGAATGACCAATGGAGGTTTATGGGCTAACTTTACAATATTCTTTTGGTTAGTTCAATTCATCAAACATCCTTTGGAAGTGTGGTCAACAAGAACATGCAAACCATGCATGAATGTGGGGACAAAATTTAATGCAAGTGAAAAGTTAATTTTAACATATATCATGAAGGTATGAATGGACATTTCAAACCAATGACATATCTTGAAAAACATTATTCATATTTCACAAACAATATCATAAAAAAAGAACACATAGTAATTGACAATGTTCAACCTCAACAAAACAATGTTTTTTTTCATAACAAATTAAAGCAATGTAAAGAACAAATTAGTAAAATCATAAGTAATGATTAAAAAAATAAGACATCAAAATGCATATACTATTTGGACTAAAGACCATGATGAAATGTTGCAAAATATGATGAAAAATTAATCAAGGAGCAAGTTTTAAATCAATAACTAAACAATTTCAAAATGACAATTCAGATCCAATGTTTAACATTGAAAACATTGTGAAACATATTCAACATATCAACTCAAAACACCAAAAAATAAATAAAATAGATTTGATTGAAATATATCAAAGTATTAAGTGTCAATTAAAAAAAATTACAAGAAATGCATGAATTTGAAATATAATTAATACATGAACAAAACTAAAATTATGAAAATATAATCGTAAAATTTAGATCAAATATCATGTACACCACCTATTGTTTTGAATATAAATAACATTGTAATACAAAATACTTTAACTATCAATGATGAATTTATAAATTTATCAAAATTTTCAAATGAAACAAATGAAAAAGATAATGAACCAAAAACATATTGCAAATGGAAAGATGAACACAATAATGAACTTTATCATCTTATGGCAATATATAAACATCTTTCTCTCAAAAAGATTGTTGAAATGTTTTATACAAATAATGTCCATCCAATGTTAAATACACAAAAAATACATGATCAACTTAAAAGGCTTTGAAAATCACAAAAAATACAAACAAAAAAAAGTTACAAAAAGAATTGAATCACATAATTAATCAAACATCTTATATTACTACTAATAAGAAAATTTGTGCTAATGAAACATTAGTTTCAAATAGTGATATGTGCAATTTTTTCACAACTAGTAAAGTGGATTCCACAATTTTTAAAAAATTATTGAAAAAATTTATTAAAAAACTATGTATACATAGCCATTTAAAATTTGAAACAAAACATGCCATTGAATGTAAAAATAAATTAAAAGATTCTCCAATATATGAATGTGTGGCTTGTGAAAGGTTATGGTTTAAATCACAAACATTTTGTCTCATGAAAACAAGAGTTCAACATGTAACAAAATATGTACCATGTTTTAAAAAAAAGTTTGAATTATTAGGTGAATTGTTTGTGTGTTGTACTTGTATAAAATTGTTAAATATTAATAAAGAAAATAAATATGTGGTCCCTCATAATATTTCAATGAATCCAATCATTTTTTCAATATTAAACTTGCATGAATTAGAAAAAAGATTAATATCTCCACGACAAGTGTTCACACAAATTTGCCAAGTTGAAGGGTAGGGTCAATACAAAATTTGAAGTAGTATTATAAATGTACTAGCCAGTGTAAATAGAACACAATCCATATTGCCACACATGTCAGATGATGAAACCACAATTGGTATTATTTTGAAACATATATTAGAATATAAATCACCATATCTATTAGGAAACATTAAGCCAAACCAAATGAGTTAGCTTTGAGAAATCTTATGAAAACTCCATTATATATATATGTAAAAATTTCAATGAGGCCTATGTGGGAAGACATGTTCAATGTTGCTAAACATCAACAAATTAAAAATAAATTAAAAACTTCCCAAGACATAGAAATGGACATTGAACAAAATCCTTTAAAAAAATTTGAAGAAAAATTTGAAAATGTACCACAAATAGTTTAATGCAAATTTTTTTTATCAACTAACCAAATTATGACTGAAGAATGTTATTATAGTGGCCCTTGGTCAAGGTTATAAACCACTTGGATTTTTTCAAGATCTAAATAGCAAAAACTATAATTATCACACTTATTTTTTGGAATGCTTAAGAAACTTCCAATTTTGGCAAATTTTCAATATCAAAATATTGTTCAATTGGAGTTAATGCATAAAGAACATTGTTTTGCTAGACATATTCCAAACTTATTTTTTAAAACCATAAAAGTTATCATATAGCAAGTTAAATCTCCTTCATGGATTAGAATGCAGAAAGGCAAATTAAATGATCATATATTAATAACAAAAGAAATTATAAATAAGCCTAATTTAGATAAATTATTGCGGTCACATTTAGGATGTTGTGATTTAACACATTTGAGAACATCACTTGATTACTTGGAAATTTTTTAAAAGATGAATTTGTCATGATTTGCCAATTGGGCCCACCCATTTTTTTTGTAACATTTATTAGTGTAAAAACTAGATGGATTGCATTAATGTCATCCTTACACATGTTGAACAAGAAATATATAGACATTCTTGGAAACTTTGATGAGCTTGAATTTAAATATATGCAAGATCTTGTACAATATGATCTTGTTATTTGCACACATTATTATGACCATCATATGGCTACATTTCATAACCTTTTAAAAAATGATTATTCCATATTTGGCAAAGTTAATGTTTTTTATTTTGTAATTGAATTTCAAAATAAAAAAAGTGAACATGATCATGGCCTATTTTGGATAAAAGATGCCCGATTTATCGAGTAGATAATAATGAAACCATTGGACAATTTGTCAACAAATATGTAACATTGAACAGTTCATTGGTTCCTTCAAATTTGCAAGATTCACTAATGCATAAACATAAATGAACTTGTAGGAAGAAAAGTTAGGTTATTTGTCATTTTCATTCTCCATTGCCACAAATGGTTTACACAAAAATATTAAAACCATTAAAAGAAATTATAACATTTTCTAAAATAAAAAAATTGTTAGACATTACAAATAATATCTTTGAAACCCTTAACAATATGGAAATGGGAATCAATATCTTATTTGAAAATATTTTTTGATGTTGAATTTGGATTTGTCAACTTATATTGATTCGCTATGTAACAAATTGACAAAGCCCACCTTTTTTCTTGAAAAGAAAGGTGAAACACATTAGAACAAATGTTTATGCTGATTAAGTTGCACCACTATGGGAAGCCAACACTGACAAACAATTTATTCTTGACCCATATGCAACAACAAGTTACTACACATCATATTTGACAAAAATTGATAAATCTATCACAAATGAATTTCAAACCATCATTAAAAAATGTGAAGATGAAAATATTGATGCAAGTGGAAGGATTAGGAAATTAGGTAATGTTTTTTAAAATGCATAACAAATGTCTACCCAATTAACAATTTATATCATTTTATCACACTACAACAAAAGGTGTCCCTATACGCCAAGTGATTTCATTGGATGTTGAATGAATTTAGTAGTCGTAATGAATGGGATTTAATGGGGAAGCAATGAATTCATTGGCCTAGTGAATAGGGATTAATGAATCACACCCACATTTTGTAGAAATGTCATTACCATTTTATCATGCTTCTAGATCATTTTCATTTTTAAACACATCATTTCAACCTAAATGTGCATTTGTGCTCAAATCAATTGAACTTTTAAATGAACTACCCCCAAACTCCACTAACATCAAAACATAATAATTGATGGATAAATATTTGAAATGTTACGAAACTTTACATTTTTTAGCTTTAAGTGAATTTGTAGCAAATTGTAATTTAAATGAAAAGGATTTCAAAAAATGGCGAATTCCTTTAGTAATTTGATATGTGATTTACAATAAACATCAAGATCGCAAAAATTATTATCAAGCATGATTATTGTTGTTCCATCCCTGTATAACTTCAGAAGAATCACAACTTGGAAAACTTAAGTCATGGCACAATGCATATCTCGCTTGTGCGAGTCCAATATATCATGTACATTCAAAGTTTTTTTTTAAATTCCAAAAGTAAACACAAAGGTTAAAAAATTGGGATGACTTTGAATTATGTGCACACAAACTAGCACAAATAAATAATTAAAGTATTTGGATAGATAAATTTGATAGTGTTGAAGAAATTATTTCATTAAATCCCATCACCAACTATATTGGAATTAAACATTATGATATTGGATGTGAGTTTCACATAAAACCTCAATGTTTTTTAATCAACTATTCCATGTACAATACAAAAAAAAGATGAATTGATTCCAAATGCAAAATTTTATTCTCAATTTCGTAAATTGAATAAGGAACAACGTGCAATTTATGATGATTGTATGTATAGAAAAAAATGTATCCTAATCAACCAATTCATTTATTCCTCACAAGAGGAGCAAATAATAGTAAAACATTCATACTCCTTTTCATACAAGGCTTGTTAAAACATCATAACAAACAACTTTGCTTTGATCCTTCGAAGCAAAAAAACAATTTTAATGGCATACATAAACAAAACAACATTCAATATTGATGGCATTACTATCCACTCTAAATTGAGCCTTCCACTAAATTGTAAGCATTTATAGTCTTTATCATAAAAAAGGTTCAATTTTTCATCAAAAACTTATGATCATTTATAACTTTTGGTGTTGGATGAGGTTTCTTTTATAGGTAGTAGGATATTTTCTTTTATTGATCTTCATCTTAGATCCATTAAGCATGCGCATAATCATTTTTTTGGGGAATATTGATGTCATAATAACAAGTGATTTGTATCAAACATCACTAGTTTGAAATAAATGGATCTTCCAAAGAAGGTTTGATAGCATTGATGCCCTAAAGATTAACTTCTGGTTAGATCATATTCGTTGTTTTGAATTCTTCCAAGTCATGTGTCAAGGTGATGACCAATTTATTGAAGTCTTCAATAGATTTCAAACTGCAACCCATAATCATATAAACATTACCTTCTTTAATAACATATGTTTACACCAACCTCCAAGTGAATTGAATTTCCCTTATATGAACTATACAAATAAGTCAACAAGAGAATGCAACAATTTTGTTTTTGAAAATACAAAAGGACAAGAATTTGTTTTTGATGTTAATGACTAACACCATGACACATGCCCCAAACATTTCAAATCAAAAAATGATTCATCACAAATAGCTGGTTTGCATTCAAAGATCTAAGTCAAAATTGGTATGCTAGTAGAATTATGTGCTAGTAATTGTGCCACTCGTGATGGTTTATTCAATAGGGTTGATAGGGTTTTTCAATATGCCTTCAAATTACATGATAGTGAATCCCTCATATTGATTGCTTTTAATAATCCAAAAATAGTATCTACAACTAGGATATGAAATCAACATTTGTACACAACGAACATTCCAAAACATTGGACACCAATACAACTAATTTCTAAAGAGATACAAGTGGGTGTTAATTCAAGTCATGTAATCACATGTACTCAATACCTAATACAACTAGTTGCAATTCATACAATTCATTGTTCTCAAGGTCTAACTCTTGATTTTTTAACATTTGATCCCAATGGAGTTCATCATCATGGCTTCATTTATACATCATTATCTTCTGTAAAAAAAGAAGAAGATTTATTTTTACTTGCACCATAAATTGAAGCTAATTTTAAAGTTGATAAATGTGTTTCAAACAAAATGCAACAACTAAAAACAACAACTCAATGGCACTTGTGTATTTCATCTTTACAACCTTTTAGAAAAACACACACCATAATTCAATCTTTAAACACAAGATCTTTATCACTTGATTTTGAAAATATTGAAACAGATCACAATTTGCAAACATTTCATATTTTATGCTTAAATGAAACAAGGGTCATAATACAACATTTTACTTCACATCCATATGCAAACCATCCAAAATATACATAAATTGAAATTTATGGAAGCCAAGGAACTATGTTATTATATGATAGAATTATTATATTTGATTCAAGTAAATCCATTACAATTTTAAGAGCAAAATTTATAGTTGCAATTTTTAATAAGAACATTTGTCGAGGAATTCACATAATTGTAGTTTATAAGACCCCATCTTTACCATTAACAACATTTTTGTTGAAAAACTTATATCAAATTCTTTCATCATTTGTCCCACAATTCTTTTAGGTGATTTCAATGTTGATGTTTTCCAAAAACAAACTTCAAAAACAATACATTTATTCCAATTTATGAATGTGAATAAAATGAAACTTCAATTTCAACAAAGTATCACAATATATGGTTCACAACTAGATCATATTTGGTCAAACGGTCGTTGTGAACAATGCATATCAAGAACAACTGAAGCCTTTTGCTTAGATCACAAACCTATTCATTTTGCATTCAAATTATCTAACCATGTAACACAATTTCATTGTGCATGATGATTTTTGCATCAATATATAATGAAAGGAAAAACCATTACGTGATGAACTCCTTATTTGAGGAGAAATTTTAGTGAGGGTTTTCAAGGCACCTTCCACATACACTAAAAAAAAATTGACCAATTATTTATACAAGAGGCAAAGTTTGTTGTGAATATAAACATAGGTCAATAAAAGGGTTAAGAACCTAGATCAATCATGAGACATAAAGAAGGAGAAAGTTCTTAAACCTACTCTTTAAAGAGTGAGAGGGATCTTACACCTTGCTCCTCAAGAGTTAAGGATCTTATGTTTTACTCTTTAAAGGAATAAGATGATTTTAAGCGTAGGATAAAATATATGTATATGGAAGGGTCCTAAAATATAGAAACATTTTAGAGATGTTATCACATTGAAGCACTTGAATGTGTTACACATTCTCAAACACCCGCAAATTTATGAGAAGATATATGCTAAAAATGGTTAACGATGACTTTTACTTGGAAACCAAGTTTTTAGGACTTTAGTCATATGTGACACACATCAATGTTCAATCATGTAATCATACTTGACACATTTTAATACAATTAACATACTATAGTCAGGGATATCTTTACGTGACTATCCATAATTCAAAAAACTTGTCAACATTATATTCTATAATTTGGGGAAGTAGTGAACGGTATGACATGGTGTTTGATTAGGTGATTATGTTCACGAATGCAGGTCAGTTTCAGGCCAATGACTAATACTTTTTTCTTTTTTTCATGAGCAGTTATTAGTTGCATAACCAAGTCATTTGTATGATTTTATGCTCATATTATTACAAAACCATGAACATTCATTCAAAACCATTTACATTTTTTGAACAAATGTGTATTGTTTTATCCATGCACAAGGTATCATCCAATCAAGGCATGAAGCCATGGACAAACTTGAAAGAATTAGGTTTTTTGGAGGTCATCCTACAGAGTGCAATTTTACCTCCACTACTAAGAGACATGTATTTCACTTTTCACAAGAAAAGCCCATTCCCATCAACAGGTAACCCAAGAAATATTTTAAAGAAAAAATTAACAAATTTTTTATGCCGAGTAATACTCTTGGAGCAAGGCATTCCTGAAGTAAGCGTCCCTTGACTCTGCTCAAGAGAAGGTTGTTTTGGGAACACCTGACTCATCAGGCATTTATCCTACACCTTTCACCACCCTTAACTTCATGATGGATGTATTATTGAATTCGATATGATAATGAATCTTAAGCAAAATTGGACTCAATTATTGCTTAATCTTATCCCCTGTATTTTGACACTATACCCCCACGCTAGGGCTTTATTGTACACAATCTATTTAAAACTAAATGTTGAAATGGTTTTTCATTAGTAAACTCTTCAAGCCTCATCCTATTCCCTTTACCTATTTATCAAGGGGCACTTCTTTCAGGAATGCCTGGCTCCTTGGGCATTACCCGAAGTAAAGCACATTGGCAAATTTTTTTTAATCACATCAGCCATGCAGAAAATGAAAAAAAGGAAAGATGAAGAAGCACTTTGGAAAACGAAATGCCTGCAACAGCCAGCAATTTATTTTTTGAAATACCCTAGAAAATCTTCTCTTGATCAAGGCACCCTACGAATACACTAGGAAATTTCTTCCATTGCTTTAAAAGGTTGTGAGGAAAGTCGGAAAAGGAAAAATGAGAATGAAAAAAATATAAAGTTTGTCAAGTCATAAAGCACTACAAAAAATTTCATCATCCAAAAACTAATTTAGCCAAATTTGGCTACATAATAATATCTATAAACATAAAAAAACACAGAATCCTTCTCTATTTTTGGCTATCTGGAAGGAATCATAAGACTCAGGGTATCATTCAAGAGACATTCTCAGCATCAAATTGAAGGTCCTCTGAATGATTCGAGATGCTAAAGTTCCGAATGTCAATTACCCAAGAGGTGAAATTGTGCCTCTCCACCTCACCTACTAACAAGCCTATAATTTCCTTTTTTGGCCTTGCCTACCAAGGCAAGGATATTGTGTTTAGATTCATTATAGAGTATAGTAGCTTAAGGGATTTTGGCCCCTAGGTAGTAGTAGGTCTATTTTTATATGAGGATTTTTGAAAGATGATATTTTGGCTCGTTTTGAAACTTGAGATTACTTATAGACTTATAATATTTTGAAGGATTTTGGTTTCTTTTAGAGGAATTTTTGAAGAGTAGTATATTTTGGCCTGATGAAATATTTGAGTTTCCATAATTCTTCTTTTGCCTTAAGATACTTTTTAATGTAAATGGCAAGGCCACAGTGTGACACACCCCTTGTTTTTCCCTTTGCAAGTTACTCAAAAAGGATGGTTTGCCTTTCCCTTATCTCCTTTCTGAAAACTCAAAATACAAAGTAAATATGATGGGAAATTTTGCTACAGAATACTAACCTTATAAAAACCCCAAGTTCTCCCCCTTTTTTTTCTCTTTTTTTCCTTTTCTTTTCTTCCATATGGTTGTTGTTGGGAGTTAGGAGGGTGTGTTTGACAACTCTGTTGGTCATAATCATAACGAGAGGGGATGACTTGAGACTAGGAATACTTAGCAACCATCCAATCTACAGAAACAAACAAAAACATCCCTTATTTATGCCCACCCACCAATTTCATTGAGTGATTGCTTCCAATTTGGGGGGGGGAGGGGCGAGGGAGAGAAAATACCTATAGAAGTTACAACCAATAATTGACAAACTAATAACCTATGGCATTTATCTATTTCTAAGTTCTGACCAATGATTTGTTTCTACACATGTTGTCGATTTTTGGACCCAAAGAATGTGAAAATTTTGGAAATTTTTAAAGTGTAAATTCAACTAATTCTTCTATAAAAAGATTTGCTACATCACAAAATTGGAAAAAAAAAAAAAAAAAAAAAAAAAAAAAAAAAAAAAAAAAAAAAACCCTGCTTCTAACTACCATAGGTACTCCTACCATTCACCTAGGCCATTCACCATGTTATTCTAACACAGTTAGGGAATAGAAAGTCTGCCCTGCCAATGAGGAATTGCAGCATATGCATCCAATAGGCTCAGTTTTTCTTTCTCTTTGGAAAGGGAAGGGTGTTAGATTTTTGGGTTATGTTGTTCTCAATACGTTCACATCAAGTTCTCAATTAGTTCCCAATGTGTTCCTCACGTTCTGAATGTGTTCCCCAATGTGTTCCCAACATTCACCTCACTTTGGTCCCACATTCTTTGCCCAACATTATCCTCTTGGAACCTAAAGAGCCAGAGTGGGCCTTATGGAGTGTAGCGAGGGATTCTCCAAAGTTTGAGAACTTTTTTGTGCTGGGCTAATCAAGAGGGCTCATTGCGAAAAAAAAATAAAAATTGAAGGCGGCCCCCCCTTCCCCCCGTCCGCCCAAACTAATTAATATGAACAATATTAACATAACATCTAGGCCCACGGTGTTTATTTATTTTATTGTTTATTGCGACTTATAGTTATTGGGCCCTCTATTATTTTTTTCGGAAATTAAAACCAATTTACATATTTATTTACTTAGAAGTGTGTGTGAGGACCATGGTTTTTTCTTTTTCCAAGTTTGTCAAGTAGGTGGATTGGTTATCTATCATTCGCAAGAGTAATAATGAGCCCAACTCTGGCCAAAGGTCAGCTGGGAAAGTAGAATTTTCTTTTAGGATACCACTTTATTTTGGCGAGATGTTAAGAAACTCATGGTCTAAATATGGCGACTTGTGACCCTTTTTCCCCCTCAAAATAAACTGACTTTTGCCCCCCCCCCCCCCCCCAAACCCCTTTGTAAATTTTGCACCGGATTTTTATTTTTATTTATTTTTGGTCGCGGCTGTGTTGCGAAAATTAGAGAAGAAAACACACACGGGTCAGGACCCCAAAATGCCCATCAAAGGAAAAACGACCCCGCTCCCAAATTCTTTTTTAGAAAGGCCTCAAGTTTTGCACTTTGTTGGGTCCTTTCTGCCCACACAGTTGTGCACACGTCGCTTGCGACAAACAAAGATGGAGCCAGCCAGCAGCGACAGAGAGAGAGAGAGAGAGGTCCAGGGAGAGAGAGAGAGAGAGAGCGCGCGCTCGTGAGCACGAGAGGACCGGCACGGGCGCGCCTGAGCAGTACTCTTTCTTTTCCTTTTTTTTGGCTGCTGCGAGTGTCTGAACGAAGGCATGTCGGAGGAGAGAAGAAGAGCCAACAATGCAGGCGACTTTCGCTGTGTAAGTAAAGGACTTGTAGAGTGGGTTTGGTGAATAGCAACGCTTTGTGTGAAAATCGTCGTCATCGAATCTCTGGTTGGAGCTTTCAACTCAGGAGCAGGAGGAAATCTCTTAGGTCGCAAGCCTTCCTTCTTCCACTGTTAGAGAAGATCCGTGGTCCATAGTTTTGGATACGGAGAACAACTCCGGCAATTCGGAAGAGAAAAAACTAGGTTGTGAGCTTTTTTTCTTCGTGCAAATGGGAAAGGCCTCCTTCCGTGGTTGTTGTTGTTGATATGTATCGAGGTTGACTCACGTCTTTGACGTGCCCGGAACGCAAAGTTATAGGAGGAGGAGGAGGAGGAGAATCAGGGCAGCTGCTGATACCGGGTTATAGGAAAAGTTCCGTGGTTCTTCCTCTCCCGCAGCTCTGCGTCTGTGCCAGTAGGGTTTTTTCCAATTGAGAAGAAAAGGACTTGAGGTGTGCAATTTTTTTTCTGTGTGGTGCCTGGACATGGGATTGACATTTGCAAGTGCTTCCACTGAACAAATAAATGCAGTTCCTTCTGTTTCAGAGGTTGACACGGCAAGTGCTGCTGCAGCAGCAGACCGGTGCTAGGCCTCTGTTGCTGCTGCTGAGGAGGAGGTCCATGAGTGCAAGCAAGTGGCTGTTGGCATTGATTTCTTCCTTGGAAGGGGGGGACTCTGATGATGACGGCGGATTGAGACTGTGGCACTGGATTGGTGGTGTAGGCAGCAAGTATGGCTGATTCTTTTTAGCTAGCGTCTGGAGTGAGTTGTTGGAGCAAAGTTTAGTCATGGAAGAAGATGGCTGACGGAAGAAGAAGAAGAAGCATCATGGGGGAGTGAGTGAGGAGATCTTAGCGGGTCTAAATTTGTTGGATGGTCACTCGTGACTGTCAGAGAAAGGAAAACTGGATGCTTTGAATTACACAGGTAGCTTGGAGGAGGCAGCTTGTTCCACGTTTCTGTGCAGAATCCTAATTTTGTGGAAGCAACCAGGAGGGAGTTCTGTTACTCGTTTCTATCACAAAGTTAGGGTTTCATATTGCCCTTCCTCAAGTCTTGAAAGACTTGTCATATCTCTTAAGTGCTCAAGTAGCTGCTGCTGCTGCTATTTTCCATTACTGAAACAGAAACAGATTTTGTGTGAAAGTGACCATGGAAGCTGTAAGCCTTCCTGCTCCAGGTTTAGCTGCCCACAAGCAAGGGACAGCAAGGCGAACTTCAGGAGCTCCAGGAGACTCTTGGGACTTGTGGTCAGCTGCACAGACTGGCTCAATACATGATGTCGATGTGGCCCTACTATTGCTGAAGAAAAGCAATGGCAACATCGATGCCAGAAATGTGTTTGGATCAACAGCTCTTCATAATGCAGTTTGGCGAAATCACATTCCCATCATTCGGCGTTTGCTTGCAGCAGGAGCCAACCCAGATGTTCGGGTATTCTGTTCCGCCTGGGAAGGTGGATGGACATTCTGTTCTTGTGGGGTCTGG
>Ga0209611_10002994_pt1 | contig 29584 bp, 30 predicted proteins | sample S1TSphgellanicum_3_FD_187693 | JGI IMG/M metagenome (GOLD analysis project Ga0209611, IMG submission 187693) | Host-associated microbial communities from peat moss isolated from Minnesota, USA - S1T2_Fc - Sphagnum magellanicum MG (SPAdes) (version 2) | ecosystem: Host-associated > Plants > Peat...
GCCCATTTTGGACATCTAAACTTCAAGACCTTTCCATTGATATAAAGAGCACAACCAGACATGGAGTTTCGACCCCTCAAAACGCTCTCTGAAGTTTTAGGAATCCTTTTGGGACTCCAACTCTCACCAACTCCCAACATGGGAATTCACTTGGGGGTGTGAGGGTTCACTCCCTCACACTCTTTGCACTCCCGGGAGCATGTGATATGACTCCCGGGTCTACTTATAGGCCCGCAACCTTGCAACCCCCTTGCCTTGGTCGCGAGCCAAGGCTAAGGTTGTGACACTGCAGATCTTGAGATTTGATAACAAATTGCGCCTTGTTGTTAGCTTTCTAGAGAGCTATGGCAAGCCAGATTTGAACAATCTATGTGTGAGAAACAACATTTTAAGTGACTAGTGGTCTGCAGCAAGGTTGGACATGGTGTTAAATCCTTAAACATTGGATTTGGATGAATGACAATTTGGCATAAGTCTTAGAACGTGTAATGTGTGAGCTTGAAAAAATATATCTATCAGTTTTAATCATAAATAATGCATAGGAGGTAGGTTACTTAATTTCAACTACAAACACAATCTAACTTCCAAAATTACATTTGTATTTTTCCTTCATTAATAGCATTTGTGCTTTCATGCATAATCACCTTATAGAACCGGGAATAAAGGGACGGAAAGTCACCTCACAGCCACCACCTTCCCCCATATAGTATTTTTTGCGTCTGGTCGCGGAGGCTACATCCGAATGGCACAATTTGTTAGGACTCCCGAAATGGAGTCCCGAAAGTGTCCCGGCTGGACTCCCGGAACTTTGAACGGCCATAGCTCCTCGCCCTGAGTTTAGATTGGGCCGAGTCTTGAATCAATGTTGTAGCTCTTGTCGAGAGCTTTCCAACGCCGTGTCGCACTCTTCAAGGCGACGTCGGGAAGAGGTCGATTCCCGACTTTTTGTGGTCGGGAGTCAAACTGCCAGTTTGACTCTCGACCCTTCTTTTGCCCATAACTTGGGCTGCAGATGTCCGAATTGCCAATGCGAGGCCATTTTCGATATCTACGTTTCAAGACCTTTCCAATGACACCAAGAACACCCCAATGCAAGGTGTTTTGGGCCTTGCTGTCGAGCTCTGAACATTCGGGAGTCTCGGAGGACTCCAAACCTCCAACTTTTCCAAGTGTTGGGCTTCACCCCCACACTTGGCCAAAGTGGGGTTACGACATTCTATTTTGGGAGTTGGAGTTCCAGTGGAATCCCGAATGTTTAGAGAGCGATTGCAAGGGTCAAAACCCAATGGCTTAAGGAGTTCTTTATACCATTGGAAATCTATTAAAACTTAGATGTTTAAAATGGGCTCGCATGACCCATTTGGACATTTGAAATACAAGTTATGGCCAAAAGAAGGGCCGGAAGTCAAATTGGCGATTTGATTCCCGACCACTAAAAGTCAGGAATCGACCCAATTACCTTGTGTGCAAGTGGCGTGCGACATATCATTGGAAAGATCTCAAGGAGGGCTATAACTTTGTTTTAGACCTCATCTTAATCGAAGGTCTTCACACAAAGTTATGGGGCCCCAAAGTCACAGGAGTCCCAACTTTGGCAATTTCGAGACCTCCATTTGGGAGTCCCGGGACAAATAGCCATTTAGATGTGGGTCTCGTGGAGAGGCACAAAGTATACTATAAGGGGGAAGGTGGTGGTTTCCCCCAAGTCCAGGCCGTGGTGAGTCTTGTGAGTCCAAGTTTGCCTGTGGCTCGTCTTAGTACCAAAAGTGCTCCAACTATGCACTAACCACTTTGTGTTGGTTTTGTGCAGGTCCGTGTGAGTAGTTGATGCTTATCACTCTTCCTAGTCCCATCCCGATGCTCCAACACTCCCCTTTACCGCCTCAAAATGTTACAAGCCAAGGAGCGTGCTTCGATTCCTTTTTTTTGTTGTTTTCAGTTTGGACTCACATTTGAGTCCCTTAAGGAGCTTGGGGGTGCATCACAAATGTGAGTATGAAGTGAAAACAACGGAAGAGTAGGGAGTTGGGGCACACTCCTTGGCTCGCAGCACTTTGGGGGGTAGAGGGGTGTGCTGGAACTCCAGGATGGGACTAGGAAGAATGACAAACACTAAATCATTCACACGAACCTACACAAAACCAAACAACGAGTTGGTTACTGCATAGTTAGAGCACTTTTGGTACTAGGACGAGCCATGGGCAAACTCGGACTCATAAGACTCACGGCCTGAACTTGGGGGAAGCCACCACCTTCCCCCTTATAATATACTTTGTGCTTTTCCACAAGGCCCACATCTAAATGACATTTTGTCTCGGGACTCCCAAATGGGAGTCCCAAAATTCCCAAAGTTGGGACTCCCGCGATTTTGGGGCCCCATAACTTTGTGTGCAAACTTCTGATTAAGATGAGGTCTCAAACAAAGTTGTAGCCCTTGTTGAGAGAGCTTTCCAATGGTATGTCACACGCCACTTGCACGCAAGGAGATCGGGTCAATTCCTGACTTTTAGTGGTTGGGAGTCAAACTACCAATTTGATTCCCGACCTTTCTTTTGGCCATAACTTGTGTTTCAGATGTTCAAATGGGTCATGTGATCCCATTTTAGACATCTACGTTTCAATAGCTTTCTAATGATATAAAAAAACTCTTCAATCCAATGGGTTTTGACCCCTAAGATTGCTCCTTAAAGGTTCGGGAGTCCATCAGGACTCCAACTCCCCAAGTGGGAGTTGCCTTGAGAGTGTGAAGGTTCATTCTCTCACACTATTTTGCACTCCCGGGAATATAAGATGTGTCTCCTGGGCCTCCCTCTTGTCCCACACTCTTGCCAGCCTTTGCCTTGGTTGAGAGCCCAAGGCTAGGGTTGCAACATGAAAAACAAAACTCCAAGGAGTTGTGGGCCAAAGAATAGGTTGCTAGCTAAAAAAACCACATGAAAAAAACATGAATTATTTTTTATGGGCTCGAAAATAGGTTGCTACAAAAAGTTGTGGGTCAAGTAAAAGGTTGCCAGCCAGAGAAACTACATGAAAAAAACGAAAAACAAAGCTCCAAGGAGTTGTGGGTCCGAGAATAGGTTGCAACACACACACACACACACACACTTTTTGCACTTTAAAGAATAACGAAACAAGCAATCGAAAATTCACCTCTAAATGATGTAAATGATGATAGAAACGAAAAAAACGAGGCTAGGTGTGACAATGCCACTTCTTACTACTAGTCATGATGAAGTTGCCAACTCAACTTCCTGCTCCTAGTGACAATGCATCTGGGTGGCAACACATCTTCCTATCACTAGTGACGATGGAATGACATAACCACCTATTAGTGATTGTGATGATTAGCAACACAACTTTTTATTGCTCATGACAACATATATGCTAGCAACATAACTTGTTGCTGTTGATGACAACATAACTCCTAACAACGCAGCTTCTTGCTACTAGTGGCAAAGCATAAGAAAGAGGAGGTCGAGCATAGATGATGGCAGTGCAAAGAAGGGCAAAGGAAAAAGAGGAGAGGCAATGGTGGCAACACACTGTTTAGGGTGAAAGAAGGGGAGGGTGAGTGGGAAGGGAGGCAAATAAAAAAGGGTAGGTAGGAGTCAGGAATGTGTAGGTAGCAGGGTAGGAAGGACTGACCGTTGGGGATAGGGTGGCATAGGGGAAAAAATACCTCAACCCTGGTGGACAGGGTCCTGGGGTTGGGTTTCATCCCATCCAAAGGATCCCAAAATGGGATTTTTTGGATGCTGTACTGGTGGGTACTGTGTTACTCCAGCCTAATCCACAGGGTTAAAATTCTACAAGTTCTTTGCATATTGGTAAGACTACAACACAGAGTTCTTCCATTACAACAGCAACAGGCTATGAGTTCAAGCCTTTAGTTTTCTAGGCAGGAACCTGAGACAATTACGATTGTAAATGGAATTTTGCTTCTTTTCTTACCTACCTCTTTAGTATAATGGAGTGTGTGCTGGGTACATGCCGTTGTGCCAGGTGAGGTGCATGCGAGGAGTTTGGGTGACCTGGTTATGGTGAGCCTCAATTTTTAAAAAGGAACAGGCACTGTGGCCTGTCCCAGCATGCTCCATTATGTAATAGTTTTCATACATAATAGTTTAGATTTGTATGAAACTGGAATCTAAACCATTAGGTCTGAAACTGATTCCAGGTGCAATTCTTTAAAAAAAAAAATTGATTTCAGTTTCTACCAGTTATGAAAATTTAGACCTGAGTAATGGTAACCCAAACTGGAATTTGCAATTAAGCCCTGGTTAGCCCTCTATTCTAGTCTCCTTTTTGCTTCAAATTTTTTATTAAAAAAATCCCGATTTCATTTCCATGCATAAATAGATCCTAAAACTGGGTTCATTAAGAAAAAAAAAACTTGATTCTGTAATCAAAACCAGATTAAAAAATCAGACCTGATTTCAATTTGGTTTTCGCCAGTCAAAACTGAAATCAACAATTCTAACCTGCCAAACCCCAACATTGGTTTTTACACAAGGTAAGGTTCCACAATTCAGGAATGGTGGTTGCAAGCTCCTATATCCTAAGAGAGGGTCACCTTGGTAGGGAGTTTACAACCATTATTTAAGGCCTTGGGAGCGCGGGGGGAGGGACCTTACAATTATAAAGCACTCTGAGAAATTTCATGCTATATTTGGTGGGAACCTTATATCCATGAATACCCTTCCTACAAAAGATGACGGATCTTACACCTACTCCTCAAAGAGTGGGATACAAATCATGCCCGCTTATAGAATTAAGATCCCTCTTATTCTTACCAAGTAGGTGAATGAGCGCTCTTTCTCCTTACACCTCATGATCTTCATATGTTTAGGTTCACGACAACATTCATCTCATGCTTTGCAATGGGTAAAGCCCACAAGTGATGGCCATTTCCAAAATGCGGGGCTTGACTTGACTAACACCTAATCCTAGGTCACTCATCTTGGGAATACCTTCACCTAGGGTTTTACCTTACGCATAAGGCCCTCAAAAGGGGTCCTTATAACCATGAGGCCCGCAAGGTGGGGCCTTGCCTTGTAAATAACCAAACACAATTAAATTGTCAGTGTAAATTTGCAAGGTCTTTTTAGTGTTCCTGTAATGCGTTGGTGGCATTCCAAAAAATGTAGTGCTCATAGAGGTAGGTATTTCTTTTCTTTAAAAGCTTGTCATCATTTTTCGCTTTTTTTCCTGTGATACCTTTCACTCAACTTCCCCCTTGTCCTAGGCCCCTTATCTTCAGAATGCCCCCCACCTAGGGCTTTACCTTGCACATAAGGCCCCTCAAAGAGTGTCCTTGCAGCCAAAAGGCCCTCAACGTGGGGCCTTACCTTGTAAATTACCAAACTAGATTAAATTGCCAGTGTAAAATTGTTGGAGTATGTTGATGGGCATTTCAAAAAATGTAGTGCTAATAGAGGCAATTATTTCATTTTTCAAAAAGCTTGTCATCATATTTTTGGTTTTTTTCCAATGACACCCACCGGCCACTATGTATCACGAGAATTGTTTTGTAAAAAACCAGGACGATTTTTACAATATGTACATGCCTGGGGGGGTGGGCTTTATGGGAATTGGGTCCATGCTCAGCTCCCCCTCACAAGGGCCCTTATTCCCATAAAGCCCAACCCCTGGGGGTTTACCCTACATTTATGGATGACCCTATGGGCCAGCGGGGAATTATTATTTTTGGTTTCTTGTGATAAGTACCAAAATAGGGGCCCCTTCTGTTGCCTGTAAGAATTAAACTTGTTCTAATAAGTACCTAAATAAGGGCCCCTTGTATTAATAACCGGCTCCATCATCGACGCTTGGCGGAGTAACGATAATAGTAATAATGTGTCCCTTGAGGATCCTCGCCGGATGTTTCGCACGCGAAGGTGTCGAGCAAGCTCCTGTCTTCCCTACCCACCCTCGCCCTCTTCTCTTCTGTTTCCAACGCTCGTTTTCGATACATCTATGCACTCGCTCGCGCGCTTCCTTCTTTCCTACCGATCCGAGAGCTTTACGGTCGTCGTCGGCCCTGTCTTGCTACGCAGAACTTACCTTTCTAACGCATCCAGATTTGAACTACCAGTTTGTGTCACAGATCCCCTTTGCATTTCCTGTTTTCTGACTTCTTGGTTTTCCAGTGCTCCTCCATTTTCCGTCAGCTGCAGCCGCTGCTGCTTCGTCTCTTCGTTCCGCGGACATTGACCGAAAACGTGATCGCGTGCAACGACCGTTCGCACTTCGTTAGTTTTTTTTTCTTTTTTTTCCTTTTTTCTTTTTTTTTTGTGCGGGGAAGATTCTTCCGTGGTTTACTCACGAAAAAGAAAAGGTGAGTTGCTTTCCCTTGTGTTTACCGACATGAGTATCGATTGAATAAAGTTTTAAGAGAACTTGTAGTTTGCATTTTGTGTGGAGTTCAGTGTATGGCAAATGGGAAAAGAGAGATGCAGTGATACCTGTATGTCGGGGGCGGATGCTTATTGCTGTCGGAATTGCTCTAGGTAGCGACCGCACGGAGATCCGTCGTTTCATACAGATGATATATGCCTTTTATTTTGTTGCGAGGAGACAGTGAAGGCATCATATGTATGTATGCCGCCCCTGCATTGTCTCTACCGATGTTTACTTTCACTTATATAGAACTAGAGTCTGGTGAAGGATGAATTGATGTTCGTGCTTATGATTTGCGACATCTGAATTCCAGAGGTCGTTTCTGTCTGATCTCTCAGCCGCATCTTAATCCGGAAAGGTGAATCTACTTTGAGATTAGGTCCTCGTTGCAGAACAAATGTGCTAGAGAGCAGGCCGTGAGCCAAGGAGTTGATGGTCTCATCAACTGGTAGTGCTGTAGCTCAGCAAGTTGTGATGCTTGCGTGTTTCTACCTCTGTTTTCTTCAGGAGCAGAGAAGTCCTTGGTTCTAACCAGGGACGTTCTTAAACGAGTTTCATGTTATCAGCGTTGATATTGCATTTGCGGAGTTAACTGCGCTGGAAATCACGTTCTGCAAGTGGCAGTGGATGGCCATGAGACGTCCACAGTGATGTGTTTTGGAGTGGATAGTACACAGCCAGCTCCCTTATAACGAGAAGGTGGACATCTCACAGACACAACACAGAATGGTGGCCAACCTAAGACAGAGTGCACTCGTGAAGGAGATGCAGCAAGTCATTGATAACCGTAAGATCTTTGTTGCCCTTCCTGGTCCAATTTCTGCATTCAACAAGGGTCATGTGGTCGAATATAGTCGCTTGCCCCAGTTGAATGATACAAGCCTCTGAGAAAGTTTGAAAGCTTGTTTATAGTGATCACACACAGCTCTCATCCAATGTATTCCTTTTGCAATATCCTCTTGGAACAAGGTTTCAGAGTTACTTCACATTGGAGAGGCCAACATTTCTTTTCAAGGTCATGAAGATGTTGTCTGTAATATACAGTGTCTGTGGATGTTGTCTGGGCTTGTCAGCTTATGTAGAGCACTTTTCTTGTCTTCATATTCCAAGGTCAACTACTAGCAAAGCATTCTTGGGATGGTTAGTGAAGGAAAGCAGAGGATTCAATGTGCCTTTGAAATCATGAGACATGCAGCTAACTTTTTGCACTGTTCATGTCTCCTGTTGGTTTGGTTATGATTGAATGTTCCAGTTGATGACCCGCTGAAGTGCAGTTTCCAGGTAATTTGTCTTTTGATTGAAACATTTGTGAACTGTGCATGAGAGCAAGGTGGTGGGATATTTTCTTTTATTCAAACTTTTTTGCAGTTACATTTTTGTAGAGAATGAGCTCTTGAGCATATCCAATCTGATGTTGAGCTTGTCATCCATCCAGAACATGCACGGTGGGTACCCAGAGGCAACCTTGGAGCGTTTCCTTAGAGCACGAGATGACAATGTTCTCAAGGCTAGCAAGATGGTGAGTCTCGTTGTGCATTGCCTTTTCTTTGCATCATGGCTGGTTTCATATGAAGCTTCTTTTGTTATATTGAGTGTCTTCTGCTGTTGTGCCCTCTATAGCATGATTTGTTCCCTGAAACTCATTGATTGGATGTCTCTTTTACATGTGGTGTGCAGTTAATTGACAGTCTCAATTGGAGAGTGAAGAATGATATTGACAATGTCCTTGCGGTATAAATACTTAACCATGGCCGGATTGATGTCATCTACTTGAGATCTTACAAGTTGTTGCCTATTGAGCTGTGTTGCCAATGGGATTCAAAAGAGGTATTCGAGCACATAATGGAGCTGAGTAGCATGGCTCATTCATTAGCAACTCATACTCATAGCAAGAATTAATGAGTTATGTTAGGCATGCGTTGTCACAGTGCTGGGTGTCATATTATGAAGTCAGCCTTAGCTTGCATTTGATATTAGTATCATTTTGCTGTTTGCAGAGACCCATTAAGCCAAAGGAGACATGGGATATAATTCGGGAGTCACAACTCATTGGTTTTTGTGGCTACTGTAAGAAGGTACCCTCAATTTGGTTATCCATCTAGCAGATCTGAAGATGAAAGTTCTGGACCTGTTTACAGTGTGGTGTGTCTTTTGCCAGCTTTGTTTGATGTCTTCCATATTACATCCCCTCTAATTTTACTTCATTTTTTTGTCCCCTCTGATGCTTGGACTAATGAATGATTGTATATTGGCTTTATATGGCTGAATGGAGCCCTGTTGTGTGATGCTCTCAGGGCCGACCTGTGTTTGCAATTGGAGTGGGACAAAGTAGTTATGACAAGGCTGGGGTAAGTATAGAGTCTATCAGTGCCAAATATGCAAAACTCCTTAGAAAAAGCTCCAACATAGGATATGCAGCTTGGGTTTTGAGTGACACCATTCTGGTTCCAGAAGTTCTCTTCTAAACTTGTAAGCTCTCTGTACCTTAGAAAGTGGGAACTCATCATATTGGCATGGGATATTGTAGGTAATGACACACTAGATTCGATGGTACTGACAAGTTCAACCCTCCTGTGATGTTTGTCCAGGTTGACAAATACGTTCACTCACATATCCAGATTAATGAGTACAGGGACAGGGTTTTACTTGTAAGTCAATGGTTCTCTCAACCTCATCCATTGGAAAGGAGCCATGTAGCTATTGTATGAGTAGGAATAAGTCATGGGGTTGTTCTGTGCAGCCAGAGATCAGCAAAAAGAAAGGACATTATGTGGGATCTTGCCTGAAGATCCTTGACATGACAGGCCTCAAACTATCTGCTTTCAGCCGGCTAAAGATCTCAACAGTGATTGCAACAGTGGATGATTTGAACTATCCAGAGAAGACTGACACCTACTTCATTGTCAATGCTCCACTTATTTTCTCTACCTGCTGGAAGGTGAGGGCAACTTAACTCTAGTAGATGGTTACGTGCATCCACTAGAGCTAGAGGAAAAAGCATTTGGGAGATGATACATTGATAGTAGTTATGAAATGTCATATCTGAGTCTTGGTTTTGGACTTGCAGGCAGTGAAGCCAATGTTGCAAGAAAGAACAAAGCAGAAGGTGCAAGTTCTTAAGGGTAATGGAATGGAAGAACTTCTGCAGGTAATTTCTTGTAGGTCTGAAAAGGCTCTTTTTTCTATGCCATTTCTTAAAGCATGATCTCCCTTGGCTTAAGAAAAAAGTTAAATCTGTTAAGATCAGTTTTTGGCAAGACTTATGTTCAAGTGGCTTGGTCTCTCTTTGAATGGTTGCAGGTAATGGATTATGACACACTTCCCATGTTCTCCAAAATTGGCTCCAGAGAAGGGTCATCACATTCTCTTACAGACTTCAGGGATCCAACTTCAAATGTTTTCTCCCCAGAGCACAAGTTCCATGCTGAGCTCTATGACCGCATCAGTGAAAATTATTCTTTGTCAAGGCAGACAAATGGCATCATCTCAGAAGGTTCAATGCACATCCATGTCCCATCTATGGAGGAGCAAGATGAGCCATCTGAGACTTGTGAAGTTGTCCATGTGATTGAATCTATATTGCCAACCCTCCAGTCAGCTCAAAATGGTCAAGATCAGCAAAAGAGGGACAAACTCACCACCAAGATGGCAGGCATACAAGTAAGTACCTAAGAAAAAAAATGATCTAAATGCATTTGCTGCCTCATAGGATTGAAAGTGCTCCTCAGATTGCTCAAATGAGCATGACATTGTAGGCAAATACAGTTTTGTTGACAGTCGTCACGTGCACACCATTCCTGGGAGGGGTTATTATTATGTTCATATAATCATGGATATCATTATAGACAAGGTGCAACTGGTGATGAATTTCTACACAAACAAAGAGAATCTCTGCTCCACCTGGATAATACTGGCAATTTTTATGTTAGTAGCTGTATTTTCACAAAGTTCAATTTTTTGATTTGTAGATTTTTTAAACTTCATGAGGTTCATCAATGAGCCATTGCTTCCCTTGCTTATAATTATATGGCAGAAATTTTTTTGGACATGAATTTCTTTGCCATAGTTCTTTCACACTGTCGTCTCTCTCTTCTCAGACTCATTCTCTCAGATGCTCAAATCAAAACTCTCCAGTGGGTAATGCACACTAGCGAAACAAGTCACCTTGCCTTTGAGCCCTAGTTTGACCCTCAATTTGTGGTTCATCATGTCCAATTGGATTGGAACAAATCAGAAAGTGAGTGAAATTGGGTAGCATTTTATCAAACTGGGTATCCCTCCACAGGATTGTAATCTCATGGGATTGTATGAAGATAGGCAGTCTGGTATGAATCTGGTAAAAGTTGCAGGTGGGCAAATCCCTGCACAATTGGTGCCTACCGGGACAACCATTTCTTTGAGAAAGTGGAGTTCTTTGCCCAATTTTTCCCCTTACACTTTTTGAATCCCCCACTTTTGATCTGGTCCCAGCTTGTTGAAGTTGAGAGGTTCTGATACTCAATTTCAGGGATTTGGTGAGGTAAGCATAATAAGGAGTAGGGATTTCGGGAAATGAGGGCCCACTTTTATGATTTCGGATAATTTTGAGGAAGGCGCAATATGTCTTGATTTAAGCTTTGAATGGTATTGCAAACATAACCTTTCCATCAGATTCCTTGGAAATTAAGTAAAAAATCCAAAAGAGGAGAATTCTTAGAAATTTCATGTGTATTTTGATGAATTGTATAAAAATTTATAATCTATGTTGGAGAATATTTTCAAATTGGAGGAAGGAAAATATGAAAATTAGTTCATGTTGCTGAATGACACTTGCATTTGAGAGGTGGAGAAAAGAATCTTATCTAGACAGTAGTGGTGACAAATTTTAGTCCAAATTTAAAATTATAGTTTGGCAATTGAATGGTAACTCAAGATATCTTATGGAACAATTAGAATGGTGGAAACGTAATGGAAAGGACATATTCAAAAAAACTGAAGTCAAAATATTTGAGAACCTCATGTTTCGAGCCTTAAAAACTTTGAAGTGTCAAAATCAGTTAATTGATTTTGGCACTTGTCTCCAAAAACTAACCATCCCCTATGACTATTTCATAAGAGTGAGAAGAATCCCACACTTACAAATAGGCATAATTTCTCTACCGAAAGTAGGCATAAAACCCATTGGCCATTTCATTATTATAATTTTGGGTCCTACAAATTGATCAAAATCAACCTTCCAACACATTTTAATGATCTGTCGACATTATTCCCACATCCAAATTCTAAACACCAAAAGGATCCTCAACTTCTCAGGTGTATGGGTGTCGGTTGGCCTTTCACTCCATGTCCAATTCCTTTGTGTATTCATTGGCATGAGATGAAACACAACAAAACAAGGTTTCATGCTTGCATTGTCAGGACAGAGAATTGTCGCTATTCAAATTTTGAAATTGTATGTTGTTTTAATCATTACAAAAAGTTCCGTAGTGCAATAGTGAGATACTTTTTCAATTTTTAAATTCTTGTCATTTTTGGTTTTGTGACTGGGGAACTAGGTGGTAGGTAGTTCCATGAAATGTAAAGCGCTTGGAGAAATTGCCTAGTGCATTTGGAGAGTACCTTATACCCCTCGTACCCCACCTAGACAAGAGAAGAAATATCATTGCTATTCCATAAGAGCGGGAAGGATGTTATACCTATAATGTCCACATTAGATCTTACATTGCATTGGAGCTTCCCAAGGTTGTAAAGTTGAGAGGGTGTAGTACCACTAAGGTGACTACAATTCAGTGTGAAATAAACTTTTGACCAGGTAACCATCAAGAGGCCACTCATTACTCAAAATAGTCAAGGCATGAGGGAACATGAGTGAGTGCCCAGGCTATTTTCAATGACTTATGGCCTCAAGCAAGCAACATCAAATATAATCAGAATCTAGATGCCCTATTTTCATCCGTGAAGAAAATGATTATGATATTTTTATCCAAGAAAGCATAATGTTAATGAACCATTGGGCCACTGAGAGCTGGTGAGGGCTTCGAAGTGAACTAAAGCATGAACGACACCTAGAGTTATCTTGATGTTAAAGCGATGTTAGGAATTGGAATTACAAAAGAAAATTCAGACCTAAAGTGTTTTGTAAGATAAATATTAAAGTGGCATCCTATGTGTCATGCATTGTTAACTCAATGGTAAGGCAAATTTTTATATCATTAAAATTTCCTAAATTAGGATGTAAAAAGTAATGTTATGAATCTTGTCCAAAACTAGGCCTATAACTCAATGCTACGATGTTTCAACAACTCACAAACCATCACCCATTCTGCATGTCAGCCCACAATAAGCATCATTACAAAATGCATTGCACTTGATTGCCATTGCTTGCAAAAGCATGAACCTTGTAGAAAGTTGCAACATGCCTTTGCATCAAAAGTAGTGAAGTTTTATAGTTGTAAAATCGTTTTGCCACATGCACAACAAGAAACAAGAACAACAATATTATGTAGACTTCAAAACAATGGCATTACACAATGCCACTACACTACACAAAAAATTTCATCACATTGAAGGGGATCAAGAATCACGAAACATGGAAATATTCAGAATAAATGTTTCAAGTTGCAATGACCAAGGTGTACAAATAATCATCCTTACAACCAATCTTCACACAAATCAAAATGCGTCAATTAAATTCAATCAAGAAACATGTTTTCAATTTTTTGCATCTATTCAATACAATGTAGATACATTACCTATCAACAATGTTGATGATGAAGGTCCAATGAAAAACATCAACAAAAGCAAGAAAAAAATTACAAAGATTAGTTTTGATGGGTCGATTGAAGTCCATTCAAGAAAGCCAAGGTAGCCAAATTGGGAGCATGAGGAGATATTGACCTTTATCAAGGTGAAGAAAGAAGGGCACATTATAACTTTAAACAAGAGGGACCCAGGAGATCAATTTGAAACAATGGTAACTGAGTGGAAAAAATATTTTGCCAAAATCATGAGTGTAATTTTTTTTTCAACACACAAAGAATGGCCCTATGTGTAAAAATAAATGGGGGTCAATTTTCAATGAATTTTCAAAGATATTTTATTACAATTTAAAAATTGGGCGAAATGAAGATCACTAACCAATGAGCTCACAAGATAATATTGTTTTCCATTTGCTTCAAATTTTCAACAAAACTATTTATGAAATGATTATAAAACTCATGGGACAAAGGCTTATTTTCAATCTCCTCACATTTGAAATCTCATGCAAGATGTAAAAAACATCCACAATCCCAATGGATTTGATGTTGAAGACCCAATTCATCTCAATGGCTTTGAAAAGGAGCATGTTGATTATGCATACCATGAAAATTTGTCACAAATTAAAGAGAATTAGGCATTTGTGAACACTATCTATAGTCTTCAAAGAACAATATCTCTTCTTCATTTCCCATCATTCACAAAGGCCTTGAATGAAACCACAAGTGTCAACCCAATAGACATTACAAAGAAAACCCTAGTGATCCCAAAACAAACTTGAATGACCCCAAAGCAAATCTTAATGCACACCGCAATGTTTACCTATGAAAAATGCATTCAAAACATTAATGTGTTGACCTCAAATGTCAAGCAAACTTCCAACATTAAATTTTGAAAACACTTATGAACAATGCATTCAATTACTACTAACAACACAAGGGTTAAATGCTCCTATTATTCAACACATAAAAGAATGGTTAAAGCAACACAAACAAATAACTAAATGTTAGTGGAGTCCATTAACTATATACATGAATCCAACATGGTATTTGAGGAGAAAAAAATAGAACTTCAAGAGTTTATGCTAAAAAAATAGTTATATTATATTAAATATAAAGACAAGGCACTAAACAAAACCCAATTGAATATGTTAGAGCCATTTCAAGCTTCACAAAAGCTATGGGCATGGTATCAAAGCAAGGTTCATTCAACTTTGAATCAAATTTTGTAATAAGATGTAAGGTTTTAAAGACGTATAATTATGTAGATCATGTGAAAGTCTAAGATAAATGGACAAGTCCTTGCACATTGTATTTTCAAATTTCTCTTACCCGTTAAAAGATTGGAATGTTCATTCATTGACAACATCAATGATTATATGTGCCATATTTAATTTTAGATTATTCTACACCTTCACATTAATAACCTACATTAGTCTTTGGATGTTAAATTTTGTTTAAGATCATAGTAGATTATGCAATAGACAACCCATAGTAAAAACATTATAGACAAAGGACACATTCAAATCGTTCTCAATAAACAATTTCATAAGTTTTTAAGTATGTCAAGACATTTTCCACAACATACTAACCTCCTTTGTGTTTATTGCTATACAATAATTCCAAAACAATATGTCACCCTTTGCCATCAAATAAACCATGGTATTAAACATTTATATACAAAGGCAAATGTGTATAACACCCTTGAATCATTCACACTTTCTAAAAGCTCACAAAAAAATTTGTAAACCTTATATTGCAATGCACAACCACTTTGTGCAACTACATTATACCAACATGTTTTGTGATCATATTAGTCTTCAATGTATGAAATAGGTTTAACAATTGAAATGTGAATGCCATCAATGGCACTAGACACATTAAGAAAACCACACCCATTTGTTGTCTTGTTTTTTAATGATGGTTTTTTGTGTTTTTGCCATAGAAAACAATCTAATTTTGTCCATCCAATTTTTTTTCCCCATTTGTTTTATCAAAACCTAGAAAACTAAGCTGTGTTCATGGGCTCAACCCAAACCTAAATCAAATGACAACATTTCAAAGTAGTTGGATTTCTAAAAACATAAAAAGTAACAACAATAAGCAATAACATGGATTCTGGAAACTTGTTTGTTGTCATTAAGACATCTAGGTTGAAGAAGGTTGAAGTTTGTTATAGGTGTTGTTGCAAAAAATTGTTTGTTGCATCAAGTTAACCAACAACTTAATGCAACAAGCTAAAATCATATGGTCTATCTTATCATCCATTGTTGGTGTAGGAATTACCAAGATATGCAAAAAAAAACAACACAAAAAAAATCTTTAACGCTAAAAAGAAATGGGATATTAGATTTCACGTCAACATAACAAGAAGTCAATGTCAATACAATGAGCTCATTTTCGAGATGAAAAACACTTGCAAAACAAAGACATAAAAACAAAAACAAAAAACAAGAATTTCACAAACAATGGGTAACAACAAAAGAATCACAAGAAGCTATTATTGCAGATAACAAGTTGACAACAACTCTTTTAGCATGATGTACCATCACCACAATTGGTCATGATTATGGCTATGTTGGAGTTAGGTGGTTGTATTTAGTTTTGCCTACTATTAGGTATGATACGTACTTAAGATGGCCGATCAACTTTGAATTAAAACAACCTTGGAATTATAATATTTATTCGATAACAAATGTCACATGCTTTAAATGAAAGATAGGAGGAAAAGGGGATGTGAAAAGAACGTGGGTTATGATTAGAAATGAAGTCGTGTGAAATTTGGTGAATGGCTATTGTTTGACAAAAAGGAAGTTAGGGTTTAGGGGAAACTATGGGAAATGAAATATTGTGTGAAGGAAACTCTTTAGAAACAAGCTTATATGTTGTGTTTGACATTAGTTTCTATTTTTTGGAGTTTTGAAATTGTTGATAAGATGTACTTAATGCTTGAAGTTAAGGTGTGACCTATGTGTGATGGAATGTTGCGCATGTGTTGGCCTGGTGGGACAAAAATCTTGGTGATGTATTTATGTTTGTTAGCTTTTGAGTTTTGGTATGCATTGGAAGAGGCAAATGATGTTGTCGAATTGTTATGATGGAAGACGTAATGGAAACAACCTCACATATAAAAGGAGCAAGCAATGTTTTTGTTAGATACCTTAACATGCTTGAGATTCTTAATGTTATGTTGGTTTGGTTTTGCTTAGCAAGATGTGTTTTTGATAAAGATGAATCTTCTTCCACTACACAATCTTTGTAATTGTTATGTACTTATTTCATATAAGGGAGCTTGGAAAAAAATGATGACAAATCTAAAATTTGGTGGGGTCCCATGAAATTGAAGAAAACATGTTTTGTGATATTCATGAAAAAATGTGCATATGACATTGTGGATATGCACTAATTTGGATATGAAGGTGCAAATGAAATACAATGAGCCAACATGATTACTTTAAAAAATGAATATATATATATTTTCCCCCAAAAAACTTTTTCATATGAATGAATTTTTGTACAATTGTTTTTGCAATTTGTTATAATAAATGCTTATATTTGTCAAGTACATGACATTTTTTTTCTTCATCATTTTTTAATAAATATGAAAATTTGAAAGCGTCCTAATTCCTTGTAAATTCAATGTTTTGTCAAGTTAAAAACAATAATAATTTCAAATCATAACCAATTTTATTTTTTTAATTTATGTTTTCTTGTATAATAAACTACAATTTTTTTTAACACATCATGTAAATTTAACCCCATTTATGTGTGACAAAGGAATTTTGAAGTTCTAAAAATTTTGATCAATTTTGAAAAGTTTTTTGAATTTTTAAAATGTTAGAATTCCACATATTTTAGAGCATGAGTGCTTTTAAAATGTGGTTAATAATTTTTTACCCTCTTAATTTTTTTCTCATCAAATGTGTTTTATTATGTAAGTCCTTTTGATAATCTTTAGCAAAATTGACTCTTGTTTAAAGTGTTGTTGTTCATTTTTAAAGGTCTTAAATTAAAACTTAAACTTAAAATTTCATCAAATGGATTTTTGGTATGAATTTTTTGACATTTGCATGAATGAAAAAACGATAACTTGCCATGATTACCATAGTTTTAAATACAAAACATAAATATTTATTCTATTTTGACTATTTTTCTTTATAGTCTAACATCTTTTTAGCTCATTAGATTGTGATTACACCCATGATATACTATGAAGTTGGGTTTATGAGTTAAAAGGAATATATTATGTGTTGAATGACGTGTGTTGGATTCTAAGGACCGTGAAGATCTAATTTTGTGGGAGAATATTGGGAATAAACTACAAGATTCATGATAAGTTTTTAACCATCATGGATCCTTTTAAGGAGTGGCATCATTTTCTTAAAGGAATTCAACATGAAATCATTGTTTATTTAGACTGTAAAAACTTATATTATTTCATGACAACTTGTGTTTTGAATTAACATCAAGTTTAATGAACATTTGGGCACCTTATAAGGGAAACTTGATGTGTTGTCCCATTGTTCATACCTTGTGTCTAAAGAAGGCAATGTGATTTATTAACAACAAGGTGATATCATTCTCAAACCTAAACATTTTTTACTTCAAACATTGTTAGTAATTCTTAATGACCCAACTTTTTTTTGTCAAATTTGTGAAAATTTGAAAAAGGACCTTCTTGCTATTGGTTTGCAAGGCCAATTAAGGAATCATCATCAAGTTATCACTAGAAAAACTTTTGGCCATGGTAAAGTTTGTTTACAATGACATAATGTATTCATCAACCCAATAAACATTTTTCTTTTCAAATCATAGTTTACATTTTAAGTTTGACATTCAAGGTCTAAACAAAATCATGAATCTAGTTTCATGTGGTTAATAGATGTTCAAATTCAACTTATATTTAACCTTGAAAAAAACGCAAAGGCAATACAAGGATAATACTAATGAACATTAGAAAAAACAACCCAGTTTCAAGGTCGAAGACCAAGTTCGATTTTAACAACATATCAAAACAACAAGGCCATTAAACAAGTTGGTCATCAAGTGTTAAGTCCAATCCTAATTGTAAAACAGATCAATGTCATGACTTTCAAATTCAAGCTTCCAGTTTTTATGAGAATCCATCTTATGTTTCATGTTTCCTTGTTGGGATGGCCTTATCATGTGTTTATCATTGTAGGAAAAATTCATGATCCCCCTTCACCCTCCATGATTTCTTCAATGTCTTCTATTCAACACCAATTTTGAGTATGTTTTTTTAACAAAACCTTGTTTTGTTCTTGTTTCATTTTTGCAATGAAATCATGTTGGATTTTTATTTTGCACATGTCGTGTTTTTGATTTTTTTTTCTTGTTTCACCATTTGGAATTAAGACTAGGCCTACCCTTGTTATCATCTTGGTTAGGAAATCATGTATACTTAGTTGTTTTTTGATCATGATAGTAGGTTGGAAATGCTAATTTTCTTGGTCTTCATAATTGGTACCTAAAACTCTATTATGCCACTTCGTTGGCACATTAAGATGTGTTAGAATGCAATTTGTTAGTGGTGCACCCTTGGTATGTTGTTCAAGGGCTTCATGTTGCATTGGTACACTCATCTTAGCACTACTCCTCTTGGTCCCAATCTCCAAACATTTGGTGGTGTTTACTTAAATCCTACAAGAGGTATAAACCTATGTTTCTTATATGAAGACCAAGATTCCAAAAAATATGTTAGATCTGGATAGTGTTCAATGGCATAACTTTCCACATCCTCACAAGAAATAACTAGTTCATAAAATGCAGCACAATCTTTCCAAGTGAATGTCACATCGATTGTGGATGTGTAAGTGGGAATATATTTCAAGTTACATCATGCTAGAATAGTAGGAAATCTATGACTAGTGGCATTGTTAGAATGAGATGAGTCTTTTAGGACTGATGATTGTTGAACTTGATGATAATATATGTAGTTTGATATTTGTCTGATTATTCCTGCATTATATTTGGTATGCCATTCAATTTAGCATTTTTTTACACTACTTCATCCTCTTCGACTTTGTTCTAGTTTGATTGCAAATGTTAGAATCATTGTTTTTACCTCCTCTTTAATTTCAAATGCTGAAATAATTGTTTTTATCTTATTTTCTCTCTTCACTTGTACCTCATTGATCTTAGATGCAACCAACTCACCATCTAATCTCTTATCAATCCCAATTTGTAATCTTTTTAAAGAACTTTCAAACTTCTACAACAAACTTCTTGCTTCATATGAAATACTTAGTTTTAAACTACAACCTTTATTCTAGGAGTGTAAAGCCATATGAAATAAGCTCTTGCCTTGTTGCTTGCTTGTTTTGTGGGAATCCATTATATGAATTGTGGAGGGAAATTTTTTAATGGACTTACTTGGTTTTTGATGGTATTCAATGTTTGAGATGTATTAATTGAGTTGTTTCTTGTGTGGGGTCTCTTTGTTGTTCTTTGTTCACCGAAGAATAAATTCTTAAAACTTCTCAATTTTTGTGTGCATAAAGCCTCAAATTCACAGGCACCTCATTGTTTTTGAATGTTACCTTGGATGCCCATTACTAAGCACAAAATTGCACATAAGTAAGCAACCATGTGTGTGATCCAAAATGCTCACATTTTAAAGTTAGCATTCATGCCCCTTATTCCTGAACAGTAAATCATCCAAACACATTAAGAATTTAAAAATTTTCAGAACATAAGACTTTTAGTCAAATGTTCGATCATGGGTGACCATTTGAACAGATACCAACACATACCAGAACAAACGCCAGCCCTAAAACACACTAAATAGATGTTCAGTCGTAGGCAGTCGATTGGTGATGGGCCAGTCTACCCTAGATGCAGGTAGGGTGGTAAGTAGATAGATTGGCAAGATTTAAGATTCTGTATCTTGACTACAGTTGTTCAGGTAGTTAGACCGTGGCTTAGATCTGAAGAGCATAGCCTTGTGTACACAGGGGTTGTGCTCTGTTGTATCCTTAATGATTTTAAGCATAGCCTCTTTGGCTGTGCAACCAGACCCAGTCTCCCCGCCACATCACTGGTGCTGGGCTTCATGTGCTTCATGTGCATGACCCAAAATGTCCTAGCCCAAGCCCTACACTGGTGCTTTGTTTTCCCCAATTTTCTACAGTAGCTGAAGTGTATGGATGATCAAAGAAAATCTGGCTACAAATTTTCTTAAATGAAAGTTAAAAAATAATTAAGCATCTTTTTTATATTGTTTGCTACCTTATTGGAACTTAATAACAAAAAATCTAGTGATTTTAAAAAGAAGAAAAATCTGAAAAAAAATACAACAACACTTTTTTCTCGTTGTTTTCCCAATAACAAATTCCCCAAATTGTTGAAATCTCACCTTTTTTTATAATTATAAAAAAACCCCTGCTCTACACATTATGTCAACCCCAACTTCCAAGCAATGTAAAGAAGAAAAAGTATTATGAGTTCAGATGGAAGGGCGTCTAGAAGAATCGAGAACATATGAAGTCTTTCTTTCTTTGTGTTTGAAGCACATGGCATATAACAAACTGCGCCTCACAACACGCATCCAAAGTTATTACAGCGCACAGAGTCCTTGACTTTCCAGAAAATTTGAGTTTCTTGGACTATCTATATGTGGCCAGAATATTTCCGGAGTACGTCAGGTAATGTTTCCCCCATTGGTCAAATCCTAACTCATGGCCACCCTCCACTCCACTCCACTCCACTCCACTTGGGCCAAATCCTCCAAGTGGCCAATAAGCAAACAAGTAGAGCACTCTCAGAAATTTCCTGAGTGTATTTTTGTATTTTGAGGTCACCTTATTATTTATATCTGTGAATTTCCCTCCTAGGGAAAAGGAAGGGTTCATACTCCTACTCCTTAAGAGTGAGAGGGATCTTATTACACCTAATTAGGCATAAGATGTATCTCACTAAGTAAGATCCCAAGAGGAGCAGCCATCATCGAAATGTATAAACCTAGAGATCTTACACCCCTCCCATTCTTAAGGAGCAGGTGTAAGAACCCTCACCCTTTGTGTGCCTTGTGGTCTATGTATGAAACTCATGGCCAACCCTCCACTCCACCATGTCCTCCAAATGGCCAATACCTAACTATTGGAAGGATCCGCCAAAAAATTGCTAATGTATTTGGACAGAGATTTTTCTGCTGGAAGCCCATGTTAAAAAAATTTGGAGCAGGCTTTATGATTTTTGAGGCGTTCTTACAATTTTGGTTTCGTGGCTGTAAAATCCGCCTATCATTTTTGGAGGTTCTTGACGGCATGTAAAAGCCCTTGGTTGTAGGCATTGCTGAAATCAGGCGTGCGCTTGACTACCACCTTTCACAGGCCCCTATTTCAGTAATACCCTCAACTGAGGGCTTGATCCTACACGGAAGGCCTTGACAGCAGAGCCATAGGCCAATGTCAGAACTCTTTCAGACAGACCTTGAGCTCCATCCTGGGCTCCCGGTGATCCTAACAAGGATAAAGCCCCTCAGTAAAGGCCTTTATCTTCTGCAGAAGGACCTACTTCTTGCCAGGGTACCAAAGTTTTTTTTTTCAATTGTGTGAGTTACGTGGACTGGCCGTCATCTACAAGAGGACTTAGCCAAATTTGGCTACAGGTCAAGAGAAAGCTAGAAATCTTTTGAAACCCCTGGCGAGATGCAAGAACCTATGATCTAAATATGGCGATTTTAGCTTTTTTTTTCCTCAAAATGTGGTGACTTTGGGTTTTTTTTCAAAAACAGAATCCTTTGTACAAGTCAAGTCCCCCCGCCCCTCTCGTTTTTGTCGCTAAGTAAATTTCGCCACAAAAAATACGCTGCTGGGGACCCACTTCCTAGTGTAGAAATAGCCGTTTCCTTTGGAAGCCTCGGCAGCCGTATCCGAAAACACTTCGTCAAGGTAAGCCAAAAACAGAATAGCGAGAAGAAGCCAACGAAGCAACGCGCGGCGCCTATCACGCAACTCTCGGCTTCCCTACCGCTGCTCTGCACGCGTCGACGCTCCAAACCGTTTAGCTTTATCATTGCCCTCTCGCCGCCCGAAAACAAGTTCGCCACTTGAATCTGCTTCGTCATTCTCTTCTTTCTCTCCACCTGAGGAGTAAGGGAGTAGGTTTTCTTTAATTATTTTAGTTTATTTGCCCACAAGTTTTTGCTTACAAGATTTCTTGTATCAGACTGCTTCGGAATACCTGTTTTTCCCTGAGCAACTTCAAGCCGACAACAAGCTTTTTTCTTGAAACTTTTCGTTCATTGTGAATTTCGCCGGGTGTTTTCATTTTTTTCTCGACAGGTGCGAAAAGGCCGGTTTTCGAAGAACATTATTTTTGGGGGAGTTCTTTCTCTTTGCCGCGCGGGCTTCTGGATTGTGCAAGTAATTTGAAGGCGATATTTTCCGGTGAGAACTTGATGACATCAGGTGTTGTTGCGGTTCCTGCAGATTTTCTTTTGTGAGCGGAACACAGCACAGCACTCGATTGTAGATCAGTCTAGAAAAGCAAGAAGCGGTTACCGGGACGTTCTTGGAGGAAGGAAAAACATCATCGTGCAGAGAGACAAGCTAGTTCTGGAATCGAGGACTTGAATAGCAGACATTGAAGAATAGTTCGAGAAGGAAGGACAACAGCAAGGAAGGCTTGGGATTACTGCGGCCATGGCCTCGGTGACGCCGTTCGAAAGGCAAGAGTCTAACGGCCTTGGCTGGGCCGATCAGTGGGACTACAAATTCAACGACGAGGTTGCGCGGAAGGAAAACCGGGAGAAACAAAAAGAGGACAACAAGCAGAAATTGGCAGAATACAACAAGAAGGTGAAGGCTGTAGCAAGCAACGGCATGGAGAAGACCAAAGCTGCGGTCACAGTCGGCGCGCAGAAGGTGATGAGCGGCACGACCACGAGCTTTCGGTGGCTCAAAGAGAAAGTTCAAAAGAAGAATTGAAAAATTGATACATATCTATCGTACACGACGAGTTGTGTGTGTTTTTCACACACAGCGCTTGCTGTTGTTGCGCTATTATTATTTCCTTATGTGCAGATTTTTCTTAGAAGCTTGATTTTGCGAGAGCATTCGCAATTTGTTTCATTACCAGTTTAGCATGTAGTCGGTGATATCTTGCAGTCACCGCTGCGCACAATTGTTGCATTCGTTTTACAACTGTAGATGACAGTAATGTTTTCTTCGGTGATGGATCTGGAGTTCCATGTGTTTTATGTTCCTCTGTGTCTCTGTGTGTTTTATACGGTCTATAAAGAGCCTCTTGTGGCATGTTCTCATTTATCGAGGAAAATCGCTCATCTGATATGCATCTAGCAGAAGAGGGTTTATGCTCTCTCTTTCTCTCTCTCTCTCTCTCGGGAAGAGCTCGGAACGAGATGTGTTGGAACTTTGTTCTATAACGTTGTGGACAGAAAGCGGGAGCTTTGCCCAGGAAGAAACTTTGGAGCACACCTTAAATCTTTTTTCTTTTTCTTTTTTGCATGGGGAGAGCAGACTGTCCAATCTCTTTTACATCTTCGCATTCTCTTTGTTTTTCTTCATATCCATGAGAAACGTGCAGTTTTGAGATCAGAAGAAGTGCAGGTGTTATTGTTGCAGTGAATCCCCCTTTTGCATCTGATTGCTGTTGTGCATGCAACTATGACAATTCCTAGGTAGCAGAGAAAAACGAAGAATCTACACCACCCATGTCAGCCTCCCATCCCCATTTGCAGCTTGCTTTTCTGGAAAATCCCCAACCAGAAATATCAGGGATGTACAGGAGCAAAACAAACTTGGCAGAATTGAGAGAGAGAAATCTCATACAAAAACAAAAACTAGGCACCCATTTGTTCTCATTTAGTGCACAGGGTGTGCATACTCTCGGGTCTAGAGACTCGGCAAGATGATGATGACGATGATGATGATGGGATCCTTCTTTCATCGATGATACAGTGCTTGTACCACAGAGGATCTTAGACGACACTTTTCTTTCCAAGGATTTCTTTTGAATGATGAGATCTTGATGCAGAGAGATATAGGGTTTGGGGATTTTCAGTTTTTTTGTGTGTATGTCGAAAGCAGAAAAACTTTGAGCTCGTTGTTTTGTGAGCTGGTTAGTTTGTAAAACAACTCTCAAGTTCATTGATTTCTTCTCTTTTGTTTGCTGTGGTTTTTGAGTTTCCTGGGGGAGGGGGGGGATGTTGTTGTGTTTGCCTCGGAGAAGTCCTGTTGTCGTCGGTAATTGGGCTTGTCACATTTGCAGACTTCCGAAGAATTCTAGTAGTAGATGTGCTCCATCATCGAAGAGATTGTTAGATGTAACCCGGTTTACAACAAGGGTTTGTTTGAAAGGAGCAGGGAGGATGGAGGTGTTGAGCACAGACACCACGTTGTTGTTGCCTAATGCAAAAGCACCTCCAGTGCTGTTATTTGATGTCATGGGCACTATTGTACGTGACCCCTTCTTTGAAGAAATTCCTGCTTTCTTTGGGTAGGTTCCAATCTCCCCTCTCACTTTGTTTTCTTCCATTTGAGGAATGCAAATTGACAAACTAGGTATGCAGTTTTGAACAGGAATTCTAGTACCAAGTTTTGGCACCAAAGAGCTTTCAAAAGCTCTCAAGACATCTTTGTGGCATCTTTATTCCTTGGGGTTGTGCAGGAGAGGCAGAGAGAGAAACCCTGAAGAGTGTCTATGAGTTGCTCTGCAGTTTGTCAATGAAAGAGTTGCTAGTGGTGAAGCATCCCACTGCTTGGATGGAGTTTGAATCAGGTCAAGTCACTGAGGTATGAGCATTAGGGTTGATAGAGGAAGCTCAGTACAACTTGAGATGTGCTGAAGAACTGTGTCTTTCTTTGATGTTGTGAGGCATATATCCTTATTAGGGTATAATATAGTGCTTTACTCATGATATGGTTCTTTTGTCAGCAAGCTTCAGTCATTTGTTTCTCTGCTGATGGAGAAAGCATACCAAACTGTGCTGATTGCCATCCTGTGTCGTAGGAGGAACTGATGAAGAACTTTTTCCTTGATGGCCGGGACGTTGACATTGAGGGTCTGTAGCTCTTGCCCATAAAGTACTGAAACATTCAGTGAGGTCATTAATGTATCATGCTTGCTTGATCCAACCTAGTACGTTGAAAATACCTGAGATCTATTCCTTGAAGGAAAGTTGTTTTCAGATTAGCAATTTAGGCATGTGTGGTTCAAACTTAAGAATAACCAGACATTGAGATGAAGGGTCTGCTGCAGGTTTAAAGGATTGTATGATTAGAGGCTACTCATATCTAGAAGGAGTGGAGCCACTTTTGTCACGTCTGCAGTCTGCTGGCTTTAATATGCATGCTTTCTCCAACTATCCCTCCTGGTATCAATTATCTCCCCACTTTCCCTACACCTTGTGCATGTTCAGAAACTCCCATTACGTGGTCGCTTGATTTGGGGAACTTTGTAATCTGTCTTCATAATGCTGTATTTATCTCTCAAATGCAAACTAAAGGAAGAGGGTGGAACTGTGAAGTACCCAGAAACATGATCTGGATATCCCTTTGAGGTGAGATAGTATGAGAATATGAATTTTCTTTCCTGGTTTTATCTGTCATGTTAAACTGTTGTTTTCTCTTTTTATTGTGTTCTACTATTTGGATTTGTGGATGGCAGGTACATGATGATTGAGGAGAAATTAAAGCTTTCACAATACCTGCCTTGGACATTTGTGTCGTGCAATATGGGTATATAACCTGGTGCACCTGTTTTTTGCTGTTCTTGAGTGCTGACTTTCATCCTCATTCTTGTAGTTGCTAGTTATAATTTTTTTATAAATCATTTAAAGTTGTGCTTTTTTCAGGTTTGAGAAAACCAGATAAAAGGGTCTACTTGGAGGCCACAAGGCAGCTAAAGGTTGATCCATCTCATTGCATTTTCATCGATGATCGGTATGTACAATTAAAAGCCCAGCATAATAGCTGCATCTCATGGAGCATTCTATAATATAGCTGTCAACCATGTGAAGTAAGCAGAAGGATAGGCACACAGGTTTATGAAATTGAAACTTGAACTACAGGGTCTCTTGCCTTCCTAAAAAAACTTACTTTGTCCTTGGCAGTCAAAAGATATGGATGAATTGCTGCACTACGTACTTCCAAACTAGGCATGCACAGATTCTGAAACTCCTATGTGCAATATGGAGAATTTCACCAGGAAATTGTGCCCCACTGGACACCCAGCTTTGCACAGGACACAAAATACAGGACTTGATTTATCACAAAGATTGGGTGATGATGGGACAGGTCTAAGAATGTGGAAGCTGCAGTGGAGGTGGGGATGGTAGGCATTGTGTTCCAGGATGCGAAACAAGTAGAACGTGAACTTGCTGGGTTTGGTTATGTATTTTAGTCAGTCAGCTGTGACCAGTGTCTTGGTCCTTCATCATTCTAAATTTTTGGTTGATCATGAAATTCTTGCATAGATGTTGAGGTCTTAGTATGCAAGGAAACTTGCATGGTTTTCCAAATTCATTTGTTTTATTCTTGATCTATGGAGTACCAAGTGCTTCCTGAAGAAAGTTGTCTGAATAGGAGTGATCAAAGCCATTGTGTTGTGCCCAAATGTCCTTAGATTGTGGCATCTGATCAGTGGGAGACACATCCAACACCTGAATTTGTGAAGTGATGTCCAAGCCTCATGATTTGACTGTCAACCAATGTATGTGATTTGGGTTTTCTGTAATTCAAGCTAGATGGCTGTAAGAATGAGCATTGCAGAGATTATGAGAAATAGGAAGTAGAGTGTTACACTAGCTGTTGTATATCTTGTCAGGTTTGTAGGCTCTCTGCATCAAAGCCACGTGAATTCAGATTTGACCATCCTTAAAATTCTGTCCTATATCGCTTAGTGTATATGGACCTTTTTCCATGTGTAAGAATCCCCACTAGGCTGTCAAGGGCCTTGCAGTCCCTGACAGGCTAAAATCAAAATGTGACAGGATTCTAAGTAGGAGAAAGTCTATCTTAGACCCCTCCAGAGTTTTCAGTTTCTGTGACTTGGCCTATTGGCCTGGGGTCAAGCATCTCAAATCCTGGAAGTGTCTAAAGATTGACCCTTCTCCTATACCAAATATTTTGATGTGTGGAGATTTGTAATGTAGACTTACTATTTTGTTCTTACACCAAATACTTGATTACAACAGCATGCCAATTGACTCATCTTATGTCCTCCATCTCTCTCTCTGATCCTATCTGAAAGACTTCCTCTCCACTCCCTATTGCCACCCCTTGCTATTTACAAACCCTTTTTCTCTGGTATACCTTCCCAAAGATTTTCTAGGCTTGGATTCTTGTATTACTAGATGGAGAAGCCTTTCATTACATATAGTCTTCATTTTGTTGTTGGTTGTTTTTCTAGTAGGGCATGGCATGAACTTGGAGCACCTATTTTTTTCTTTAGGCACCCCAACTCAACTATTTTCTTCCAATTTATGAGAGGGAGGGCTTGAAAGGCCTACCAAGATGGATCCAACAATCATTGGTACCAAGTGTTAGAAGTTAGAACTTCTCATCACCAAATAAAACATTGGGATTTGTAATGTCTAATCCTTGTAGGTGACATGAGCATATCAGTAGCAGGTGAGAACCCTTTCAAAATTATAGGTGATCAAACAATTGGAGATAGGATACGAATAATTGTGGGTTGATAGTAATGGACTTAACCCAAGATTTTGTGTGTTTCTAATGTTTTGTAATGTGAGCAATTGTGGGTTGATAGTAATGGACTTAACCCAAGATTTTGTGTGTTTCTAATGTTTTCTAATGTGAGCACATTCGTAGTATATTAATGCTAAAAACTTGTTTGAAAGGGTGTGTGGTCATTCTCGTTGTGTGCTACTAGATTGGTGCCTAACATTATTGGAATTATCAAAGTCACACCCATGGAAACACGAATGCAATTACTCGGCAAGTGGATATGTGGAGACTATGAATCATCAGACGGGTGACAAACATATAAACCAAACTTGAAATCAAGTAAAAATCATTTTTACTCTAATAATTGTAATTTAAATGATATTCTCAATGGCACCAATTCTGTGCATAATCAAAAGCATTCATTGATAGATTATGTGACCTAGCACCCACTAGTGCACCATCGATTGCAACATGTTATAATTCAAGTGTGAATAACTTATATCCTAAATCCTCTTACTCCCCCTTCACAATTCCTAGGAAATTGTCATGGACAAAAATATATATGGGAAGTTTTTAGGAAAGATCTATAAAAAATGTTTAAATTATTTTTTAGAAGATTCAATTGATGAAAGCTTTTACAAGTTTTCGTCAATATAATTGTTTTAAAATTTTAGTTGGCAAAAGTTCTTAGAATGTTCAATTGGAAAAACTTTATAAAAGGTTAATGAACCTTGGGAAGGTTTTAAGTAAAAGTTTCAAGTTATAAGTAAAGATTTTAAAGACAACACCTTTCAATCTCATCAACACAAGTTGTGTATTATATATTACATTTTAATCTTAAATTTAAATTCATATCATGTCTTGTTCCATCAATGAAATTTTGTTATTGATTAGTCCTTAGTTTTGCCAAGTCTAGATAATTTTCTCTTGAAATATATGTTTTAACAATAAATATATAAATATCATAAATAAATAGGTAAAGAATATGAGTGATTAGTAATGACTAGGTCTTTTGTTTACCTACTCATTTAAATAGGCCCTTTGTTAAACCCCAATAATTACCTTTAAAGTGATAATAATACGGGAGAAAGGAAGTTCAATCATTCTTAAACACCTGGTTGACCTCCTAACTTATCCTACTACAACTATTCACATAAGAATAACAAAACTCTATGTGAAATTAATAGAAATTGTTCACTGGACAATACTCCACCTTACCATTATTATTACCCCTTGGTAATATGTGGAAAAAAACAACAATTAGTACAAAGACAGAATGACAACCAAAAGAAAAAAATTGCATATGAATGAAGTGACAATAATTATGGCTTGTAGTAGAAATATCACCATATGGCAATAGATCATTACCCTCTCTAAAATAACTAAAACATCTTTAAACCTAATACCTTTGAAGGTATATGATTCTCCTTGGGCTTTCCTACGGTCTATCTAAGTTTCCTACTGTCTATCCCATGCTCCTACCATTTATATCATGCATCTACCATCCTATCAAAAATGAAAAGATAGAACAAATTAGACAAAAGGATCCCAAAAAATATGTGCACCTTCTTTATTGCCATAGTGGAGAAGCATATTGCCTTGTCTTCCCCATATTCTCCATCAACACACAAAATAAGAATTAAAAACAAAAATAAATAAAATAAAATTAGGGAAGGGAAATTTTTTTTTAAAAAAAAAACAAGGTGGGTAAATTAGAAAGTTTGCCACTAGAGAGAAAGGAAGAAAGTTATCAAAGAAGAAGAAAGGGAGGGAGGGGAA
>Ga0209611_10002995_pt1 | contig 29569 bp, 21 predicted proteins | sample S1TSphgellanicum_3_FD_187693 | JGI IMG/M metagenome (GOLD analysis project Ga0209611, IMG submission 187693) | Host-associated microbial communities from peat moss isolated from Minnesota, USA - S1T2_Fc - Sphagnum magellanicum MG (SPAdes) (version 2) | ecosystem: Host-associated > Plants > Peat...
AGAAAAGTTAGAAAATTTTGAAGGAACTTTGGAAAGAGATGAAATTGTGAATTTATAAATTGCTGAAAATATATTCAAAGTCTATATTTTAGCAAAAAAATGTAAAAACATAATTCTCCAAAAAAATATTGAAATTTTTGAGATTTGGCTTGTGAGAACTGGCCAAGAAAACCAATTGTTCTTGAATTGTTGGGAACCACCAAGCTTGAAAACCAGATTTTTTTTTCTTGTAAAAAATCTGATACCTGGGATGATGCTTGTAAGCCCCTTATTCTTTTAAAAAATAAGAACCAGGGCGATTCTCACACATGGCCTTAACCAACTGAAATTGGCAATTCTCGAAAATTAGTGAGAACCGCCCAACACTGGTTCGAACCCCATGCAAGTTGGGCATGGTTATTATAATTCAAATTATAAGAGTATTGAAGTGCTTTCACACCCAATTTCAACCCACAATAAAAATTTCCAAGTAGCTTGAAATTGAGTGTGAAAGCACTTCAATACTTCTTATGATTACAATTGTAATAGACATGCCCAATTGGAATGGGTCTGATCCCCTGTTTGTAATAAAAACTTCATGCTTACAATTAATAACCCCATGCAAGGTGCTTTGAAGTTGAGGACTCAAAAAGTGAAACTGTCCCCTGCTAATGAAATGTAATCCCATGACATTATTCTCTAAGGCAAGGGGTATGGTAAAGGTATGACCCTTTTGGCATTCTATATGCTAGAGGGCCCTCCATCCATGCATCAACAGTATTCAAAGGCAACAAAGAAGTATAGCCTACTTAGAGTAACTCCACCCATGCTGATTAGTGTGTGGCCCTGCAACATTAGTTATGTACATTTTGCGAACCTCACACATAAAACTGAATCCGGGCCTACAAAAGGTTGGAGACTACTAATAGCAAACCACATGGACCAATCAAACCATCTAGGCAATCAACAGGTGTTAGACTTTGGCCAGTCTTAGTGTCCTGTACACAAATGCTGGGCCAAAACAGTACGTTTTAAACTTTTCTTCATCCAAAACTTGCTGTACAATGCAGCCAAGTAGTAAAGTATGCATATGCTTCAAAACTAGGGAACTGGAACCCAACAGAAAACTGTCTCCTGACCACTTACTATCCATCCTTGCACTGGTAGGAGCTGGTTCACCGTGTGGCCTAAAGCATGCTACAAAACTTGAAAAAAAGGTAATGCTCAGGGAACTGGAACCTGCAATTATAACAAGGTGTGCAACCAAGTTCAGGCTCTAATTTTGGCAAGGTCTGGTTTCATATATGACTTTTCCAATGTGCATAATGTTTGGTTCTGTACCTTATAACACCTTATTCATAATTGACAACATTGATCAAAGCCAGTCTTCTCTGGTTTTTAGTTTTGAAGAGAACCTGAACTTCAGTTAAGTTCAGTTGTAGCTTCTTCTAAAACTTGAAAGAAACATTGGATTTTAGTTTTGGTTAAGCTTTTTTAATTGATGGAACCTAGAGTCTGTTCAAGTACAGGTTTCTCAAAATGGAAAGTTCTGGCTCAATTTCGAGGGGCTTTATTTGTCATAATTTTCATACTGGGAGGGAGATTATCTCTCTCACTAGGATATCGTGCGTTTCACTGGGCATTTTCATGTTTTGGGCAGGATTTTAATAGAAATATCACCTCCCTCCCCCATTTCTTTTACCCAGGTGCCCACCTCTCTCCTTTCCAACTATGTCAGCTACCTAGCTGCTCCCTCACCAGTGAAAAGAAAACAAGTGGTGGTCTTTATGCCTGGTAAAGCCCTCGGAGCTGGGCTGAGTGGAAATTTAGGACCCCACCTTGGGTCTCGCCTCAGCACAGGCCCCTTATTTCTGCACACCCCAGTTACATGGACTTTACCCTACACATAAACCTCTAGTTCCAAGGTTTAGCTTCTACATAGAGATTCAGTCCTTGTGGAAATAAGAAGTGTAGCATTCCAGTTCGGGTTCCAGTTTAGACTTGTTGCATGGTTTAATTCCTTGTTTGGTCCCAGCAGGAGGTTAGAAGCACAGTCTAACTCAGTTTCCATTATTGTCATACACTTGTAGCCCAGTTCAGGTCCTGGTTTAGCTTGAACATGATGCTAGAGCCAGTCCAGTGAAAGTTTAGTTCCAACAACAAGGTCACTGGTTTAGTTAACTGGACTAGGACCAGACTGGGAACTAACTTCAACCTGGAACCAGCCAACATTAGTTGAAACACATCCTTTAATATTTGTTGGATGGATTAAGTGAATTCAACAATCAATAGGTGAATGGATCTGAGGCACTCACTGCAGTGTTTTTTCTTTTCCAATTTTGTGATGTCACTGAAGTGGCGCTCAAATGGTGATCGTTCCCAAGTATATTTAGCCACATTTGGCAATATCCAAAGTATGGAAGTAGAAAATCTCAATTACCCTTTCATATTGTAGGGAATTCTTGCAACTTTTTGTGATTGTTTTTGAAAACTTTTCTTGTTTTGAGGATTCTTTTTTCCAAATCTCTTTTTTGCAAAATGGCAAAAATTCACCACCAAAAAAATCATGGACTTAGTGTCATGAACAAGTCAATTTGTGCATGAAGCAAGCTACTGCAAGTGTACCAAACAAAGAGGAGTTGAACTTGAGTATTAGGCCAAGGTTTAATTCGAGGCAGGGGAATTTTGAACTACATAACCAGCTCAAGGGAACTAGTGCTAGTTACCGTGAATAGTCTCAACACGAGTTGAACCTGAGTATTAGGCCAAGGCTAGAAACTAGGTGGGGGAATTATGGACTAGATAACTAGCTCAAGGACACTAGTTACAAATAATAGTCTCCGCACTGAGACCATTTGCAGTAATCAATACCCTTGAGCCAGTTACCACACATAATTGATAGTTTGGGAGCAATGAGCACACTAGTTATGGGACACCAGAGGCTAAAATGCCTAGCCCCAATCCAAGCCATTTGGTACACTTTTTGAATGCCAAGGATTATTACTTAGCAAGCTCATTTTCTATATAGTGCATCCTTGGTTAGGCATTTGTGATTTCAATCTCACAACCACCAAAATAGATTTGATCAATTGGAAAGCCTTAATGGTGATTGATCATCAACTGCTTGTATTTAGTTTGATCATGTACACCATTGTACATTATCACGTTTGGCAGTAATTAAATTATTTTTGAAAATGTTGAATTTTCTAAAAACTATTTGTTTGAAATGTTGAAATTTAAGGAAATCACAAGCAAAGGCAAAAATACAAAAATTGGTGGAAACCCAGAAGCTGAACTTTTTTCTGCCAATTCACCATTGCAAAACAAGTATTCAATAATTGACAGCATTTCTCTATCCTATAATTTGGTGAAACATTATGTCTCCCATTTTTTAGGAAAGAAATAATAAAAATGTTTTTAAAAATCTCATTATGTTACAGGTCAAGAAAACCTGCCAGAATTTATTGTCAAATTTTCATACATTATATTTTTATTGCTAAATTGGATTTTGAAAAGCAAAATAATTATTTGGCACACAAGTGCTGAACCTAAAAAGATACTAGGCACAAATAACAACCAACATATCATAATACCTGGGCAGGTTCAGCAGTACTTAAATTATTTTCATGTTTATCAAAGTTTTAGAAAATTTTGGACAAAATCTGTCCAGTTGTGATTCAGCGTTGTGATTAATTAAGCTAATAGATTTCAATATTTTAAATCCCGTATTTTAAAAAAAAAAGATTCTACACTTTTTTTGTCAAGTGATATTTCTTCTAGAGCTTCAGCTATAAATTTTTTTGAACATTGACATCTCTTGCCCGTTCCAAAATCTTCATTTATCAATTTCATTGTTAATGGTTTAAGAAAAGGAACTCAAACCCCAATAAAATAGAAGTGATTCTATAAAAGGAAAAAAAAAGGAAGAGGTGAAATTTTAGAGTTATTGTGTTGTATGGTGTTTATTTGATAATATTGCATCATGATGTGTGCAAGCTTATGATTTTCTGTTTTTATTGCAGCCATAGCTTTTGTTATCTACATCTCAACATCAAAGGTGTATGTATGCATGTCTTTTTTTCTATATTTTGGGTTTTGTGTCAATGGTTCTATGCTTATTCAAGGAGTAGAAACTAGAATGTTTATGGAGGTATGTTTTGTTTAATTTGGAATTCTAAAAAATAAAGGAGGAAGTATATGTGTTTTTTTTTCTTTGGGGTTTCTTTGTTTGAAACAACAACGAAAAAGGCTTCGTCTTTCCTCCTAATAGGGGGTATAATTATCTTCATGTGAAATTTCAAAACCTAAATAGAGAGAGAGAAAATGGTTCTTGCCTTTAGTAATGAATGTCCATTCATTTCCATAGCTTTGTTACTTTGTTGCAACATGTTTTGTATTCCATATTCTACCACTATATGAAGGGGAAGAACATGTGCAATTCATTAAAGAAGTATTTGAAAATCATGTTATTTTTTCTACTCATATGAATATTTCAATTAGCATGTTGCAAAGAATTAAATCTTTAGATTTTGGATTTCTAGGGAGTTAAGAATGGTCTTGCAATGCAAATACAAGAACAATATTCATCCTATGGAGGGTATGCATGGCATGAACCATCATATGTACAAACCTTCTTCCATTTCTTGATTGTTTCAAGGATTGAGTTTGTGTTATAGTCTCCCCACCCTTTTTTTTTCTTTGTCATAGTTCAAAATGACACATCAAGTTCACAAAAATTCAATACTACAAAATGTGGGGGGAGTTCATTAATCCCCATTCAATGAACCAGTGCATACAATGCATTTCCATTAGGTCTCATTCACTAGTGAATTCACTCAAAATCTAGTACAATCACTTGCCATGCAAGGACACATTTTGTTGTAGTGATTGATGGAACTAATGTTAACTAAAGGTGAAAAAAAAATTGTGAAATGTCAAAACATGTTAAGCCCAACCAAAGTTTTATCTAAGTACATGCCTTTGATGACAAAAATGGTAAAAAGTTGTGAAAAGGTTACCCTGGTTCAAACAAATTTTGAACTACTTTGTGACATTTCAATCTTGATTGGTCTTACATGTTTGCTTCCTATGTGTGAAATTGCCCATTTTTTAATTATGTTTTCATACAACAAAGAGAAATCTTGTTTATGATTATGTTGAAACCATTAAGGTTTACTAAGGTCAACTATACATGGCTTCTACAACAACCCAAACTCATGTTTTCTTTCAAATGCCTAATTTAAAGATTTCAAGGATTAATTAGCATGCAAGCATGGTGTCGCAACCCTAGCCTTGGGTTCATGACCACGACAAGGGCTTGCGAACGTGTGGGCCAAGAGTGAAACTCAAGAATCACATTTCATGCTCCCAAAAATGTATGAGAGTGTGAAGGAATGAACCCCCACACTCCCAAGTGAACTCCCACTTTGGGAGTTGGAGTCCCGATGGACTCCTGAATTTTTAGAGGGCGATTATAGGGGTCAAAGCTCATTGAATTGAAAAGTTCCTTATATCATTGGAAAGCTCTTGGAACGAAATTTTTTACAATAGGTTCGCATGACCCATTTGGGCACTTAAAACATAAATTATGACCCAAAAAAAGGTCAGGAGTCAAATTGCCAATTTGACTCCCGACCATTAAAAGTTGGGAATCGCCCTGATTTCCTTGTGTGTAGGTGACCTGTCACATACCATTGAAAAGATCTCGACAAGGGCTACAACTTTGCTTTAGACCTCATCTTAATTGGAAGTTTACACATAAAGTTATGGGCCTCCAAAGTCACGGGAGCCCTAATTTCAAGAATTTCGAGACTCCAACTTGGGTGTCCTGAGACAAAATGACATTTGGGTGCTGGCCCCGTGGCCAAGCATAAAGAATATTATAAGGGGGAAGGTGGTGGTTTCCCCCAAGTCTAGGCCATGGTGAGTCTTATGAGTCCATGTTCGCTCGTGGCTCGTCCGTACATCAGAAGTGTTCCAACTATGCATTAACCAACTTGTTATTTGGTGTGTGTAGATCCATGTGATTAATTGACTTGCTTGTCATTCATCGTAGTCCTCATCCCAAAGCTCCAGCACGCCCCTCTACCCCCGAAATGTTGCGAATTAAGGAGCATGCCCCAACTCCTTATATTTTCGTTGTTTTCACCTTATATTCACATTTGAGTTTATCAAGGAGCTTGGGAGTGCATTGCATGGTACCATCATCTTGTTGTGGATTGCATTTGAATTTGATTTGAACACAATGAGGGTTGAATGTTTAATATTTCAATGTGTTGAACAAACTTTCTATATTATTTACCCCAAACCATGTGACAAAAAACTAAGGTGTGTCACAAACAAACTTACATTATTATGTTGGAAAAGGTGAAGGAGTTGTGCATTAGTGTGTTTCTTGCCTTTTTTATTTATGTTTCTATTTTATGTTAAGTTTCTAAAATATTCTAAACTATTATTTAATGTCTTGTTAACTTGCAAGTTAAAGCTTCAGAAAGGAATTAACCAATCATTTCTTTACTAATTGTTTATCCCCAATATTGGTTGCAACAAAATGTTGACTTGAATTTTGAATAATAGTACTTTGTTTGTTAAAGGTCATTAATGTTACAAGCATTTGAGTTGGGTATAATTGTCTCTCCTTCAATATTGTCACTTCAAGCGTTGGCTTGCAATGTAACAATTTTAAATTCACAATGAGAACTAATGTAGTGATAGCCATGGAGCTTCATTTCATGTGAATCCATTTGATCAACTATGGCACACTTTGTCATGCTTAAAAATATTAAGCAATTCTTTCCCTAAGCTTTTCAAGTTGGTAGAAATTGTTGTTGTCTATGTTTTTGGGAGTAGCCAATCAACATGAAAGAACATTCTCAAAAAAAAAATTCATGAAGTCAAAGCTATGAAGGGGGTTGAATGAACATTTTCCAATTATTGTGGGCATGTTTTCACAACTTTTTTTCACTTTGGAGAACTTCCCTTACAATGCAATTTTTAACAAATTGAAGTAGGCCAAGGTTCAACATTCAAAATAATATTAGTTTATTATGACATGTTGGGTACCATGCTTGCAATCTAATGGTAATGTTTGCCCCTCTTGAATCCTTTGTTTCAATGATGAATCATATTTGCCACAAAGTTGTTAGCTAGGTGTTTTCTCACTTATGAATGTAGATTTTTTTGGCTTACAACATTAACTTATAAGTTTTATTTTTTATTAAAACACCCACCTTTCTTGATTATTTTTGCATTTTTATTTGCTTTTATTTTTTTCTACCTTTTTTGGTTTTGTTGTATTTTTTGGGTTTTCACAATTTATAAATAATGTTTGCAAATTTAAAAACAATGTTCCTACTATTAGGTTGTTAACTAATTTTTCAACTTTTACAAATTTTCATTGGTCAATTTTTATTCTTTTTTTCATTTGGGTGTCCAACCAATGTTTACAATTTAAAAACAACAAGTTAGTTGTCAAGATATTTTCATTAGTTATTTTCCCCAAGGGGGACACTTAGTGTAAAGTTTGGGATATACGTGAGTCAAACAACCATCTAAAGGCGGGGTGTTAGATAATTGTTCAACCTAATTTTTATCACCCTATTATTGCATCATTTTGTTATATATATATATAATCCACCCAATATTAATTGTGATCCACTATTTCAAATTATTACATACCTTATATTATAATTAAATTGATTATTTGAATAAAATGTACCTATTTTTTCATTAATTAACTTATAATTTTCACCCAACAACTAATATATTACACCCTATATTTTTATTTGTGTTTTTTCTTTTTTTTCTTTTTATTAGTGTCCCCCTAAGATTTTTTCTTTCTATATTTTGTGTTTTTTTATTTGTGCAAGTTTTTTTTTTTCAATTTAACATTTGTTGGCATTGTTTAAATACTAATTATCTAGTTTTAGTCAATGTTTTTTTTGTTTGTTTTTGTTTATAATGTTTCACATGAATGTTTACAATTCAACATTATTTTTTGCCAATTGTTTTATTTTTTTCATTGGTTACTAGTACATTTAATTATTTATTGGATAGATTAATGTCAACCCACAACTTTTGTTTACAATTCAACAGTTATAAATTTTCTTTTGGTGTTTAATTAGTGGTTTTAATTGTCCTTTGTGAAACAATCATGCCTAGCAATAAGCATTCAAAGCAAGGATTTTTTTATAAAAACTCTAATGACACTTATGTACATTGCTAAAAAACTTAATAATTTATATGGCAATGTTGTTATCTTTCACCAGTTGTGAATTTTTGGGTGAAAACACACTAAGGATGAGCCACTTTTGTTCAAAAAATGTGATTATAACAAGTATTATAGTAGACAATAAATTAAAATCTTGATGACATCCTTTGTTTATCCTAAACACAAGTAAAAAACTTTAGAATTTACACAACATTTTTGAATTCAATGGTTAAATGAAAAGGATTGGATAAAATCAATGTACATATAGTACATAATTTACAATTTTTCAACATCCATAAGGTCTCATGTCTATGATTCATGAAACATTACCAAACAAAGGAAAATTTCAAAAATAATTTACAATGCCCCTTTCCTTATCTTTTATATAGTAGTGATTTTTTTCAAAAAAAAAGATATTATTATGCATTCATTGCTAAACAAATATTAAAAAACACATTTTTTGAATGGAGTTTCATCCAAAAACTTTAAATTTCTAAATTGTCCTAAATTTAATTGATGTATATCAATATCATACATCATAAAAAAATTCACACTAAAATTCGATCCACAACCTTAGTTTTGAAGTATATATTGAAAATTTCAAACTTTATGAAAAGTATTATTTTGTCACAAATATATTCCATACATTCAAATTCTTCAATTTTTGTTGAATTTTTCAAAATAATTGATTAGATGACGTCTAAAGCTAATCAAATATACTTAAAACAAGCCAAAAAAATTTAAGATGTGATATCCATACATTACCAAAAAATTAAATTGCAAAAAAATTATACTTGTGACTACAATTTTGGAAGGGCTTAATGTGCTTTCACCTTGTTTTTACATGGTACATAGCTAGTTTTCCATATATTCAAGTTCCATAGCCTCCTACTTCAACATTTGTAATGTTGACATAGTTGCATCAACATTTCAAAGAAAAAGGAACCATCCATTGAATATTCCTAAAAAAAATTTAATTTTTCTTTTTAAAGTAATGAAGGTGAAATGGAGGTGCATTCTATTTCACAATGTCAATTACCAAACAAAGGTGTAAAAATACAAGAGGGTCATGTCAAGATATTTTCATGTAAATTATAATTATAGTTACATAATTTAGATTCCAAAGAAGATGAAGATTTTATATTTCTTGGTACATTAACACAAAATACTCAATTGAATATGTACATATTTGATTAAGATATAAAGATGATAATATTCTTGAAATCCCCATCAAAAAGTTATTTTATTTTCTATTTGTTAGTATTATTTCACATGTACTTTACAAAGGTTTTCACTACCAAAAAAAAAACGAAAAAAGGACTTCAAAACTACATGCACTTTGAACTAGTAGATTAAAAACTCATTAAATTAAGTTTTAAAATGAAATGAAATGCACAATAATGAAAATATATTTTGTCTTTGGTCATTTAAATGATAACATTTAATGTATAATAGTTTTATGTTGGGTTTTGTTGCTAATTTTAATCTACTTGCATCCAACCTTGACAAATTAATTTTAATGTATACTTTAACATGCTTACACAAATTTACCTATATATAGGACCTATTTTTTATGGAATGGGTTACCAAGGTGACATTAAATATTAAGCCAATTGAGGTTCATCCACAACCAAGTCATAACAACCATCCAATGGATGTTGTGCTAGTGGGTGCTAATTCATTTTGACCTTTGTTAAGGCAATTTTAACTTATTAAAAGCACCTCCATCATATTTCATGAAATATGGTTTCAAAAACCACAAATGATGAGGAATTTGTTAATTGTGGTGTAATTTAAGTTGATTCATTGCAACCATGCAATAGGGTCTGATCACCTCAAAGGAGCCACTCATTTACTAAATCCATGGACTATAAGTCGTTTTGGAATCCATTTGACTTTTTCATAAAAAGTTTTTTTTGAATTTTTGTTTTGCAACTTGTTATTAAATATTCTTAAAGTTGCCCCTAATATACATCACATGTTATGTTTAAAACTTTGTTAAATAAATATGAAATTTCAAATGTGTGTAGATATTCAACTTTGTTTTGAAAAATAATCATAATTTCAAATCATATAAAAATATGCAAACTATTTTAAGGTTTTGTTTCTTGTATTATAAACTAGAAACCTTTCCTTCATATGTTCTGTACATTACACCCATTTATATGTGATAAAAGACGTTAAATTTTTTAGAAAATACTTTAAATTTCTAAAATTTTCAATTTTCATTTTTTCTACAATGTGAGTGTTTTTTGAGTGAATAATAGATTATTATTTTCTCAATTTTTTTTACCATCATTTTTTTTATAAATTGTAAGATTCCTTAGCTTAGTCCTTTGAAGAATCATCTTTATCTAACAGAGCTAATCGTGTATCACAATCTTTGTTGAATAACTTGGATAGTTGGAACCATATTAATTGCATTTTAGAGACCAAAAAAAGATGAAAATTTTACACGAGGTGTATAAGTGTTTTGTGACATGTTGCATGCTGTAGCAATAGAGCAAAATTGTTGTGATCACACACAAGTTTCTCAAATCCTAGTCCTTGCACAAGAAGAACAAACCCATTTTTTTCTCCTAAGAATGGCAAGGCAAGCATAGGTTTGGAAAAGACATGTACAATGCTATTCATTGGAAAGTTGTCAATTCTCCCTAAGGGGAAATATTGTGCCAATCCAAGCATCTCTACCAAGCAAACACTTCATTCACAAACTTAAGTTTGGTTGCCACTTGATTACACACAGCAAATTTGTAGACATAACAAAATGGCTTGGTCAATAGAAGAGATACCACAAGAACCCAAAGAATTGCACACATAGGGGGGAAGTTTGATGATCATGGGCAATCATAAACCTCTTTGCAGAAGCTCATTCCATGTTGAAGAGATGATGAGTCCATTCTGTCTTAGTTCTGTGAGTTATAAATAAGAGAACTCCAAGAAACCAAAGGCTAAGAACCAGCTCAGTGGAAACGTTGCCATCTAATGCATAGCTCACCACTGCTGCCAGGAATCCATAGTCCAGACACCTCCCACCCCCCCCCATGGGGAACAAAGGCCGAAAAGTGTGTTACATACATATGTCCTGCGATGCCGGATGAACTAAGAACCTTTCCTCAAAAAGGGTTGTACTTCCCTTTTTAAAGAGTATGTGCTCCAGCCTTTTTATAGTTCACAGATGTAACAAATAAGATTGCAACAAATCTTATGTTGCAAATTAAATGATTTTTTGAAAAAAGATTGCCCAAATTTGAAAATTAAAAAAAATTATAATTAGGGAAAACCATGATTTCTATGCATGGTTCAAGTAGGGTGTTAAATGAAATTAAAAAATAGCCGAATTTAACAATACCGAAAGAAGAAAAAAAATCCGAATTTTTCCCAATTTGTTTGGCTCCAAAAAGAAGACCAAATTTGTGGGGTTCTATTTAATCACTGCTGTGCAGTATGTGGGGTCCATTGGAGAGCACCAGTGACCACAGAACATTAATCTGAGGGGAGAGAGTAAGTACACATGAATAAAGTGACACTCTTTTGTATGCACAACTTTGAGTTTGTACTCTGTTATTATGGTTTTTGGGAAGCAACCAGATTCCTGGAAAATATTAAATTGGCCAAAAGGTCTTCTTCAATGGCAGCAGTACAAAAGTACTTTTGTACAGCAAGCTGTATTCTTCTTTTTTTTTACCCTATCTGCCCTCGGCCCGGTTAATATTTTCCCCACCCAAAAATGGGTGATGCCCAGACACGTTTTATACCATATTATGGGTACAAAGGGGTGTATAATATGCTAGGTAGTATATTATAGAGTTTACATGGCAGGTTATAAATATTCATAATCTACTACTAAGCAGGTTATGAACTTTTCTCCTTTTTTTTAATGCACTTACTTTTTTTACGGGCAAAGGGCAGACGGGGTAAAAAAGATTGCAGCGGTACACTTTTGTACTACTGGCATTGAAAGGCCTTTAGCGTATTTTGCCCAGATTCCCCGTGGCAGCACCAATCATGCAGATTCCAGACCCAAGTAAAAGTGGCAGAATTCAAAGTAAATAGAGAGTTGAAGAACCCCAATTTCAAAAGATATTTTCCATTTCGCCATGTTCCAACCAGGGGGTTTTGTTTTTTCCCCAATTTCATGAGGTTGGTGGACTGGCGATCCTCCAAAAGAGGACTTAGCCAAATCTGGCTACAGGTCCGAGTGACAAGTCGTTTTTTTGTTTATGAAACCCCATTATTTGCTGGCGACTTTCAAGGAGCTATAGTCTAAATATGGTGAACTCGTGACATTTTTTTCCCTAGAAATGTGACGACTTTGGGGGATTTTTTCCCAGAACATGCTTTGTGAAAGTCATTGGCCCTCGTTGTTTTTTGGTCACTGTGTGCGAAATTTTCCAAGAAAAAAAATGAAAACACTTGGGTTCCAACTTCCTACCAATCCTTTTTTGACCAATTTTGTGATGTAGCCAAAGTGGCAATCATTCATTGGTAGATTTAGCCAAATACGAAAGTTAAAAAAAATTTAAACATCCTTCCATATTTCTGACTACTTGCTTGAACAATGCATGAAAATCTGATGATTTTTCTTAAATTTTGGTCGAATCCTGGCTATTGAAAATCTCAAAATACCCAGGATTCCAGCACTTTTGATTTTGAATTTCTTTTTTGTCTATATATATAGCCAAAAAAGAAAAAGGCTGGAACTTCCTGTTTTCTCTTATTTGGTAGCCACCAGTTCAGGAATGATCTCTGCAGTTTGGGGATTAAATATCAAGAGAAGCCACTATGGAGAGAAGGCATTCATTCTTTGCAAATGAATTGATAGAAATCAACCTTGATAATCTTCTGTTTGAATCGGAATGAATTTCAGACATTTCCTTCTAGGGGGGTATGAGGCAACGATTGTATTTTATTGAGACTAGCGAGCTCCATACATCTAAAATCTTGGAGCATCTACTATCAGTCAGATCCGGATTGGTCACAAAAATTCAGATGAAATATCAAGTTCACTTAAATATCTTCACTATTGGTGCAACACTTGCTAGTAGCAATAATAGTTCTGAATTTTTAAGTTTAATAACAGTCAATACCAATATATATGTACTATACAAAATGGGCATCATTCTCTACAAAAATGATCTCCAAATTGATAAAACCCAATTACCACTGAAAAATCAATAGGAAACTTTATTGATTGAAATCCGCTGTAAAGGACATCTATGAGCTACAATTCCTCAACTTCCCCTTGAAGATTTATGAATAAAAGTGTCAAATTTGTAGATGTTGTCTTCAGTTTCTTGTCTTAACTTTCTTTCATATTTGTCTCAAATGTGACACATAACCTTCATCTTTTCTTCATCATTCCATGACAATGCCTTTCATACAACTCATGTAAATTCTGTTGCAATGTTTACTTCATATTCATTTAGGTGTTGTTCTGTTTTCTAAGCTATAATTTCTTTCTTGTGATTAAACTTGTGATGTCAACCCAGGTGGATGACTTTGATGTTGAAGCCAATATAATCAAAGGTCATGATTTACAAAATCAGAAAAACATATGAAGGGAACAAAAATATATGATTGCATGAAAAAAGTCTTCAGCAAATGCATCCGCCATGATAACAACAAATGCACTCTTTCAATAATATGAGCTGAAATTCTAGGGTTATCTTGTGATGCTAATGGTGGATCAAGAGGTATTCCCACTTAAAGAAATATTTCAAGATGCAGAATACAAATCTTGAAGTTCTCCATGGACATCATACTGAGTGCATACTATGCCAATGAAAGAACAGCTCATACAAAAGAAAAAAACATTCCCATGAGTGTTCATCTTTTCAGCTCTATTGTGATAGAACCAGGGGTCATTTTTGTTGAATTGGGTGGCTGCAAATTGCAGCTAAACTCAAACTTGAAAAGTTATCAAAAGGCAGTGGTGAAGGCAATTCAAGGAATCAACAAAGCTCTGCAGCTTTGCAAAGATAAGACAATGCGAACCCCATGAGATAACATGTCACAGACAGACAGACAGACAGACAGTGAGTGTGTACACACACATAAGATTCAAGATTGACTGGTATTCCATTTGCCTAGAACACTGTACAAGAATGGAGTGCATACATAAGCAGTAAGCCTAAAGAGAGAAATGCTAAAGCAGGCAACTGAAGATCACTAGAATAGAAAACTGAGCTGCAGGAAAAGCACCAAGATTGTCCACACCTTGTAGTATCAGCACTATCCCTTCCATCAGGATCCACTCATCCAAGGACTTGCTGGAGTGGGTGGGCTACAAAAGTATGTCCTGGGCCAGTGATATATCTGGGTGATGCTACTCAACTGTCTGAGCTGCACCTAATTAGTATTAAAGAGAGAGAGATCAAGGAGATTGCCAAATCTCATAAAATGATTGAAAAGAGATTTACTGGAAGCAAACTGAAAAACAACCCTGAAACAGAAAGGGTGCAAATCCAATTGCATCTGATTGTGGCAATGAATCCCTTGTATGCCCATGAAACTCTGTTATCCAGCCTGCATATATTCACATATTATCCAATAGAGGAACTAGATGCTATGAACATGATGCACCCACAGGCCTTGATCAACAAGGAGAAGCACCATTGAGAGCATTCATCATTGGTGGTCAAGAAAGGAAGGAATCCTTTCTCATAAGAATACCTCTTTTGGGGAATACCTCGTTGTCATCTTTTGTGTCAATCCGTCTTTCCAAGTGCAAGGATTAAAATACCACTGCTGAAGAAGATCCATAGAGATTTAGCTCTCTCTCTCACTGCTATCTCTTCCCTGTCTACTAAATCCCATTGATGAGACTGCAAACACCCTCTCTGGCACCCTCTGACCAACTCAGTTTCCTTCTCTACCAAGTCCAGTAAGTCTCTCTGGACATTACTCCCCCATTCAAAGCAAGGCAATGGACATATGCCAAATGGCAAGAGCCAGGTTCCCAAGGATGTGAAAGAAGATTCTAATACTACTACACAATTTGAGCTGTTCCTGCTGAAGTTGTGGAGCACAGTTACTAGATCCTTGTGATGTCTAAGTTATAGTATCATGCAAGTTGCCAGTGTCAACAACAGATGGAAGACAGCACATCCTCGCAAACTCCACAGACAATTTTGTGCTGCAGACGGAGATGAAAGCAGATACCTACTATCTGGAGTTGGAAGAAGCCAGTCTGTTGATGATGGCTCCAATGTTTCCATTCAAAGCACTTAAGCCATGCACAAGCCTGTCCAGCTTATTGTCCACCCCTTCGATCATCTGCAACTGCCTTTTTCTAGCATCCTCCACAGTGAACCCCGTCCTCTCCATACGGTCCATGTGTTGTCGCAAGAGCTCCATCGTCAACTCAGCTCTAATGTTCAGAGCTTCCTCGCGTTTCTCCGAAGCCTCCAACTGCACGCTTATGACTTGCTGCATTTCTCTAACGATGGCGCAACTGGAGGAATGTCTATGGCGCGCCAGTAGCACATCTTCGTTCTCCTCCATCATCATCGCCTCTGCTTCTTCGTCAAAGCCACCTGGGATCCTGTAAGGACGATCGGGAGACGTCTCCCCGGGCGACCCCAAAGAAAGGTCGATCTCCGGCATAGGAGCAGCGCTATTGCCAGCCACTTCCAACCAGACGTCGTAGAACTTCGGCTTCAGCAAGCCTCTGACAGTCTTGCCGGCGTACAGATCCGGTTGCAACTGCGCTCGCTTCTCTAATTTAAGCTTGTATTTGGTGCATTCTCTCCGCACTTTCCAGTATTTGCTCTCGCATTGATTCTTGGTGAAATCTCTGGCAAACTTCTCTTGCATCGTCTTGATGATAGGATCCCATTTCTTCTGGTTCTTCACTTTCCCTCGGCTTTCAATCCACAGTCTGCGGTGAACGTCGTCGTAGGTTTCAAACAAGAACCTGACCATTTCTTCCGTCCATGGCACCGCGGTCTCGATCTCCCTGCGCTTGCGTTTCCTTCCTAACGCACGCTCTTCATCTCTCCCTGCTCCCTTCTTAGTCCCAGCACCGCTCTTAATGGTGCCATTTTCGCGCTGCTCCTTCCACGCATCTTTCCCCTCCTTCCAAGAGCTTACCCCATTTTCCAACGAATACTCGCTCTCACCACTCGCGTCACCATGGATCGTCTGCGATTCGCCATCTCTACTTCCTCCTTCTCCTCCTCCTCCCGTTCTTGGACTCTTCGTGGCTCCTCCTGTCTTCTTCGTCGTCGTCTTCTTCTTCTTCTTGTCCTTCCTCTTCTCCTCCTTTCCTCGGTTCGCAGCTTCCGCCTCCACCAAAAAAATCCCTCCCGAACCACTCACACCCGTCCTGCAACCTGCATCACGTGCGATTCCCGAAGCGACGACTCCAGGCGAAAACACCAACTGCTGCTTGTTATTCTGCATGGGAGAAGAATCCGAAGACACACCGCCATCGCTGGATCCAAATCCCTACAAAATCCTCCAACACCGGCAGGATACAACCACCTTGAAACAAGTCTGGTTTGTTAGATCTCCGATTAGAATTACGACGACACAACCGCAATGGAGTGCTTACTCCTCTCTCTCTCTCTCTCTCTCTCTCTCACCAATTTCTAAAACCAAAAACAAGAGAGAGAGATCCAAACGCGAGCGGAGGCCAGCTCTTGCACAGCCTTCGTTCGTAGCTGCGAGGACGACGCGAGAGCTCCCTGGGACACGAGAACACGAGAGAAAGTGCAAAAGAAAGGAGAGAAAGAAACCGAGGTGCGCCCCATGAGTTAGCTTTAAACCTTTAGGCCTGGTAAGGTACCTTACAACTTTCACCGATTACGTAAATATCCGATTCTCTTCCAGTTTAATTTGACTGGCTCACGTGACCAGATGCGGGGTGGGTAAAACTGGCCAGGGTGAACCAGCCCCAGTGAAAAAAAAATTTCCAATTTTCTGATGTTGTGAAATTGGCTACTATCCCAAGAGGGATTAAGCATTAAATGGCGACAGGTTTTTGAACCTGTCTAAATAGGAAAAAAAAACTAATAAAAAAATGCTACCAAACTGAATTCAGAGTCCACTTGCGGGCCCAAAAAAAAAATTATAATAATAAAAAATTGGTGATTTTTTTCAACATTTTGTGACAGAATATTTCATTTTTATTTTTTGTCATTTTGGCGAGATTTTTTACACCCAAAAGACTCTGGTGAGGCCTCTTGTTAAGTTATTACCTAATACCTAGAGGTTATATTATCCCCTTTTTATAATTTTGTTTGTTTGTTTGTTTGTTGTATTTAACCATTTTTTAAGCCTGTTTATATACAGACTTACTAATATACAGAGAGTATTGAATAAAATAAGTTATTGCCAATGGAATTGCTGGATATGGTGCATTTCGTTAATTCTTATTCCGTGTTTATTACCAATCCAATATATACCATAGTAGACCCAAGTGTTAAATTGTTGGGCCTGAGGGTTCAGCATTCAGGTCCTTGTTTGGTATTACAAAGCTTTAAGGTTCAAACCAGTGTGGGGCAGGTATTTGATTCTTTTTTATAACAATGAGGTATGGGCTATAGAAAAAATATCTTTTCAAGAACTGGCTGAGTCTGATTAATTGAATATCTTCAGTTTTAAAGAACCACTTGGGTGTGGGGAGGATTTTTTCACAATTAGAGTTGGACATGTTTAGGACAAGGGTGGGGGTTTGGGCATTGGTTTAGGTGAGTATGTGAGCCAATTGTTTAACAAAAACCTAGGCAAGTTTATCAAGTGTGTGTTAACCCTGCAAAACTTTATTAATAAACACACCACAGATCTAGAAAATGTACAAGGGACAAAGAAAAATGAAAAGGATCAATTTACAGGATGTGAAACAAACACAAACTAGATGTCAAAATCTCTTTGTCTCAACAATTGTCTCAACAACTGACTCCTTGTAGGAGGTCAGCCATGGTGATTGGGGGTAAATTTTGAAGGGGTGGAAGTCAAGAAGTAGTTAGACCTACTGCTATCGCTTGACTTAAGATGCAGGATGCTTGCATCCCTTGTAATGTAATTGAGATTTTTTTACGAAGAAACGTAACCAAAACAAAAAGAGGAAGGCCCTCTAGCCTTTTGAAGTTCCACACGGCATTGGCACAATCGTGTAAGAACACATCAACTTGTTTGTCTAAACATCTAAACACCTCAATTGTTAAAAGGAGGAAATGATCAGTGGGATGTTAGTTGCAATAGCCTTTTCTTTGGCTTGAGTTGTTTTGGAGGCAACAAATCTTCAGGTTACGTAAGATCAACAAAGTAAATCCACTTGTGTTGGACGAACAATGACAACATTGGCTAGGGTGTGAATTCCATCTTTGGTGAGCATAATATCAACTCATCGACGAAAGGAGTGGAATGTCATTGAAGGAAGCATGTAGTTAATTTCGTCCCACATGGAAGTTGGCATCTTGTGCAATGGTAGAAAAAGTGTCACAAACTTCATCATGGGTGCCTATGTGTTCATTGCCGTGGGCGCAACATAAAAAATGACATTTGTAACATCGATGGGATGTGTGCACATACATCAAGGGATACCTATAATTGAAGGATGTGGTACTCCAAGTCATGTTTGAAGCACTATGGAAAAGGATGGGGAAAATAATCGAAAGGCTAGGAAAGTTGATCGAATTGTAAACCAAAACGCCTGCACCAAGGCCGAAACATGATAATATTTGAACACAATGGGTTTCAAATATCTTGTTGAAAAGCATGTTGGAAAGGGTATGATGGTGCAAACACTTCGAAATGGAATCTTGAAAGTGAACCATTTGTTGGCCAATGAATTGTTCAAAGGGAGGAAGACACGCTCATGCTGGGGGCGGTAGAAGATCGCAAGCCGCCTTGACGTGTTGTTGGAAAAAGAAGAGGTTGTTGTCAACTCGTGTTAAGGCTTCAAGAAGGAAGGGACATTGATCACCCTTAAACCTATCAACTATGATGGAAGCTACAAAGGCCCAGTTCCTTGAATAGATTATTAGAGCGATGGTGGTTGTTCATATGAAGTCGATGTCACCAAAAGCTATTGGGAAAAAGGCTTGTTTATAGGCTAAAGGTCCTTTTAGACTATCAAAGGATCTTGGACCCAAAAGGCGCCCAAACATTTAAAGGAGAGAAAAATAAAAAGAAACAAAGGATTCTATGAAGGTGGAAGATGGAGGTGTGAATCATAATAGATATTATGGTTGTTCAAAGCAAATAATTAAAATTCCAAAGGCTACCTAAACATCACCCATTTTAAGGAGAAGATCAACATGTTGAACATCCTCCAATAAATTTTTTTTGACGAAAGTTGATGTGAAGGATGAAGTACCCAATGGAACCCCCAATACTCTAATTCCTATTGATGGGGTGTTAAATAGGGATGGGGTGTCAAAGTTAAATAATAAACCAGAGGGGGACCATGTTACACTTTTTGAAGTTGGATAAAAAGACCTATCTCACAAAACTCAACTTGGAAATGTTCATATGCAAATGATACAATTGAGGGGGAACCTATGATGTGAATGTCATCTGTAGTAAAGGGAAATAGACAAGAGGGGAAAATAACCAGTTGTAAAACAAAGAACTTTAAAATGAACTAGAACAAATAGTGCCCCTCCCAAAGGATCACCTTGACAGGTTTCCATGGTAGATGGGATGATTAGGACCTTGCTTTCATGATTACAATGACTATAAAATAGGGGAGACACAAACACATAAAATGCACGAACAAAGGGGATGAAATGTATGATATCCCCACTTGCTACATGAAGTTCTTGAAATATGACTCCTTTTGACACCAAATTGAAAGTATTCCCCATGTCCAATTAAAAAATCACCTAGTTAGGGTGAAAGTCCAAAGTGCACCTAATACCATGGCGATGAATGGCGATGAATGGCGTTGGGAGTGCTAGTGGCAACTTAGATGCCAATATTGTCGTTGTTTTTTCATGTTTAGTAATTAGCGCCACGTAAAAGAGGAGAGAGAAAGTTAGGCAAAGAAGGAAAAAGAAATATAAAAAGGAAAAATTTGTAGTGGAGGCACTCAAGAAAAAGGAAAGAGGGGTTCCAAGACCCATGTTCGATTCCAGTTTTCATTAGAAGTGGACTAGTTATAAGTCTAGTTTCTATATTTTGGGGGCACTACAAGACATATGAAAACAACCACTTCCTTAAAAAAAAGGAGAAAGAGGATGATGATAACAACACCAACATCAACAGGCAACCAAACAATGAAGGTGAAAAGGCCAAGGGAGGGTGGGTTTTGTGTACCTTTTTCTTTTTGGGTTTTGTTTTGTGGTGGGTCCCTTCTTTTCTTTTCTTTTACGTTTATGTCAAGCCAAATTTTTTTTTAATCACTAAGAATTTGGTTATTACTTATAAACTAAACACAATAAAAGGTTTCTACCATTGAATGAGTGATTTTGCTAAGGTCTTGGTTTTTCTTGGTTTTTGTCATATTCCTAAAAAAATAACAAAGGAAAAAAAAGAATAAATAAATAAAGATTGTGTTGTAGGTGTGAACGTATGAATACATAATGGCTAGTATTGACCAATCATATGTTTTCTAAGGGTTTTTTAAGAGCAAAGGATTAAGTCAAAGGTGTTATTATTATTATTATTATTGAAATTGGGTATTACCTTAATTGGGTAGTCCAAAAAATAAAAAACCAGAAGTTTTTGAACCCCTAATCTTTGCACAATAGTTTCCAAAAGTGTATACATTGTGTCAAACATAGTAAAATAATGATGATGGTGTCCAAAGTCATGGCGAAGTTAGGTTTTAGCTATCCATTGAAATATAACTTGCTTGTTTGTCACAATTTTTTCTATTTTCCTTCTTGATTTGCCTAATTTTGTGCGATTGGCTCTATAGGTTAAGGATTACCAAGTTCAAATATGTAGTATTTATAAAGTGGGGCCTATTTGCGATTATGCTCTTAATAAACCTCTTTCCTTATGGGCACAAAATGTCCCATGTCCCCTAGTTTATCATGTTTCATTGAACTTTGTAGTTCACATCACCCATTTGTCCTTTCATACACCACCATAGCCCCATTCTCCACTACCTTTACTATGCAAATCATGCACCACCCACCAACCCCCCATACTATTTTAACAACCCATGCATGACCCACTAGCTCCCCCTACCAACCTCTAACCCTTCATGTAAATGTGGAGCACCAACACAACACTTTCCCAATCCCCGTAAATAATGCACATGTAGGACCTTTTGCCCCTTCCATTCTGTCAACCCCTATAGTTGCCCATGATCAAACCCCCCAACCTACCCCGACCCTCCCAACATGCCTACAACCTCCACCTAAAACCTCTTGCCCCATTTGTGGGCGTCAATTTATTTTTTAAGGGTTAACTCATCACTAATGTTCTGGTAAAACATCCAATCCATTTAATCTAAACCTATGTGACCATCCCAACCCAATACCTTCCCTTATTCATAATTTGCCTGCATCATCATGGGCTTGGGTTTTGACATTAAATGTATTTGGGTCCTTCCATTTTGGTTTTCATCATCCTCGATTATACAACCGCATCCCTACTGCTCGCCGACATGATGTACAAGTGGCATTTTGGTTTTCATTAAATAAACTAGCACAAAACCCCTATGATATGGTTGTTTGGCATTTATTCCCCTTGTTACCCCAATGGTGTTTTGTTCTACCCCCTCGTGGAGGGGCAACAAGGCTTAATTAAACGTAAATCCGACTCAAACATTTTATAACAAACAACTAGGAAAACCTACATGAAGAATTTTTTTTATGAACCCAAGCTTTAACGACAAGTTTGAACTTAGTGCCTCCTCCCCAACATGATCTTCCAACTCATAAATGCCTTTTAGTCTAATCTCTAAACGTGCATGAAAATACTCTAAAGTAGCTTGTGCTTTAGCACCATTATTTCTTGCACCCACATCTTTTAAAACTACCTTAATTATTTATGTTTTACATCTTTAATCAAATGGTTTCTTTCCACTTTTGCTAAAAGACTACAGACCAAACCAAAACCTCAAGCTTTCATTTGATTTTTTCAAATTAGCATTCCAACACATGTTGCATTTATCTACAAGCAACCTTTCTGGGATGATTTTTGAACACCTTTGAAATTGTTTTCACCCAAAAGATTCTACAAATGGATTCCCACAATTATTTCAACTTTGTTCCCATATAGCATAAGGTCACATCCCACATCAAATTGCACATATCCTCAAAACGGCTTGCCTTTTAGCCATGACCAAACCTTCAAGTGGAGTTCATCCCATTGCCTTGGGGGAAGCATTATATCAATTCACAAGCTGTGTTTTATGCCTTGCAAACCTTGGCAACATACCTTAACAACAAAACCCCAAGTCCATTCCCTTTATTATCAAATACATTTTAAGATTTTTTGGGGGCTTTAACAAAACCCCTTAATGAACACATTATGTGCCAGTAGGTTCTTAAAGGTTTTTTAAGGTTCTTTGATAAATATCACATTAAATTAAATACCCAAGTTTCAAAAAACATTGGTTCTTAAAATTCAAAGCCCAACACTGATTAAGAAAAAACTTTAAAATCTACCCATTAACAAAAATATTCAATAAACATTTCAATGTGGTGCAATTTCAAAATCCAAAGATGAATAATTCAACTTTCAATCCAAACATATTTCAAACTCCATATGTAATATAAATGGGAATTAACAATGAACAATCTAATGAATCATAAATATATGGCATTTCGTAAATATTGGTTTTTAGTGGACAATTTTTATTTTATTTTTCATCTTCCAAATTTCAAGTTCCATCCCCCATATTCACATCGCAAACAATAAAACAATAGCAAGTACCAACAAAAAAAGCAATCAAACCAAAACTTCACACACCATGTTTTATTTCCTAGATTCCATCCCACATCCCTTCAAACAATAACTAATAATATAGAAACCAAAAACAAAAAACAAAGCATACATGATTAAAAATAAACAAGCAAACCCAATGCCCTTGACAAAAATAAGAAATCCAATGCAACAAACAATAACTTGGTACAACATGCATAAACTAAAAACCCAATGTAACAAACAAAAACCAAAAACCCAAAAAAAAAAAAGCAAAAGCCAAAAACCTAATGAGGGAAACCCAAATTTCAAAACATAACAAATAAAAAATTAGTGTAAAAACACAACCAAAATTAGAAACATAAGATGGGTAGGAACAAAGAACAAGACACATGACAAAGGAAAGACAAAAGACAACAACAACAAAATTGAAACCCCATAGAAGAGAAAAAAAATGCCTTGCACAAGTTGCATGGTAAACACAAAGACACTAAAATAAAAACGTGCAAAGTATTCATAAAAACAAATTAAGCCCACAGATGACATACAAAATACACACCACATAAATGAAGACCAACATAACTTGTAAAAAACCTTGAACCAACTTGGAATCATTACATTAAAAAAAATTTTACCCCTAAAATCCTAACACAAAGCCCATTTCACCATCTTCAATTTCCAAGGCTCATGATAAGAGTCCATCTATCATTTCCAACAAGACAATAACAATCCCTACTTTTAGATTTTATTACATGATGATTATCCATCAAAGTCATCCATATAATGACCAAAACCAACATCCTATCTTCAACTCCACATTAGCAATCACGATGATTGTCCATGAAAGTTATTCATACAATCTCCAAAACCGACATCCCATCTATATCTCCACATTGACAACCTTGAGTTGTAGACTTGACACACCTACCAAACAAAAAAACCACAAATTTGGTCAAATGTATAACACTGCCACATACTACAATCATCTTAAGCCTCTAGAAATTCTTCATGCTCCACCTTGTCTTGAGATTCAACATCCAATTCTTTCATTAGATCCAACTTTTGCCTCACGCATATGCGAAGTCAAAAAAATTAAAACACTTAACGCATGAATCATACGGCCAATTTTTACTAACAAAAATTAGCTTGTTGAGATTTATTACTTGAAGGCAACATCTACAAAGTGCAATCAAGATTCCAACAATGTAGAAAATCTTTTCTATTTCATTTGGCAAGTTGGATGTCTATGAAATTTTATTTCATTAAGGTAATAATTGTTAGAAACCTATGCTCTTTTGTGTACCAGCATGTCAATGCATATTTGCAATTATCTCCATCAACATGATACCAATAGTAAGTGTACAACTTTCTACCAACATGTCTCAAATTGTTTACAATTGTGTCTATGGTGTGAAACAAATTTTCATTTCCAATATTTAAACCAAATGCATTAGGTTTGTCAACAATAGTGAGCATTGATAGCTTATAAACTTCCATCAACAAAGGCAACAACAATTCATTGTCATATTCAACGATTATCTAGTTGCAACATTACGGTCAAAACATGATAATTTAGAGCCAATGGGATTATTTTATAAAAGGATTATGAATCTTTTTTAATCTTTCTCACTTTTGATATAAAGGAATTTTTGAATGAAATCTTTTGTAACTTGTTATCAAAATACATATAGTTGCCCCAATATATCACATGTTTTGTGTTAGTTATTGTTGAATAAAGGGTGCAATTTTTGCTAAATTTTTCATTTTATTTTGAAAAGTTATCATAATTTTGAATCATATCAAAAATATGGTAGCTACATTAGGTTTTAATTTTATGTATCATAAACTACAACTTTGTTTTATATGTCATGTACATTACACCCCCATTTGTACATGTGGTAAAGGATTTTTGAAAATTTGAGATTTTGAAACATACTTTGAACTTTTAAAAAATTAATATTTCACAACTTTTTAATTGTGAGTGTTTTTTGAATGTGGGTAGTAGGTTATTATCATCTTTTTTTTAATCATAAAATTTTATTCATTAAAAGAGTCTTTTACCCTAGTCTTTTGCAAAATTGATTACTTTTAACACAACTATTGTTCAAGTTCAAAAGTCCTTTACTAAAACTAAAACCCAAATTTTAATTTTAAAAAAACCCTTACACTCATATTAGTCATCTAGCACACCTTGAAATGTTAACATAACTTTAAAATGTCAAAACAAAAACACATTTACTATAATTTGAAATTTTCAAAGACTCCTAACACCTTTTCTAGCTCCTATTAGCATGTTTTTACCCATTATCATGACCCACATAAGTCATGATTAGGTGCATGGATTCAAAGTTGGGATCCAACATTATGTTAACATATTATGGCCCTTTCTTTTCTCAAATGTATGTAAAAAAGAAAAGAAACCTACAACTTCATGTGGCACATAAGTTTTTCCAACTCTTGATTATAAAAAAATAGAAGCCTCTAGATTTTCCAAGTTATCAGGAATAACCACAACAACAAGCTCTTCACAAAACATACAATATGTAGAAAATGATGAAATATAAGGCGTCTTCAAAGAACCAATGCCCCCAACATTGGTTCATAACATAATGGTAACAACAATTGGTCACAAAACTTTCACCACCACTTCACAAATTGCCTAAGTTCTTGGAGAAGGTATGTAGTTTTGTAGTGCCACACTTTGACAACTATAACATAGAACAAAAACGCCTCAAAAAGTCAATGCATCTTGAAATAACAAAACTTGGCTTGCAAACCTACAACCTTGAAAATAAAAAACCCGTGTACATCCATGGCACAAAAACAAGATTTACAACCAAAAAAAAATAAACTAAACTAAAATGTCAAAAACAATGAAAATATTTTTTTAAACAACTAGATATGCAAAATCATTGATGAACAAGGTCCAATTTGTCATTGGGCCTAGCTTGGGGTAAAATGTTAAATTTTGAACTTGATGATCCTAATTTAATTTAAAGATGTAGTATTTACTATGTATACAAGGAACCCAAGAAAGATTTGGGAAATGTACCATCATACTAGTGTGAATGTTGGTTTGTCCATGGTGGCAAAATTCAGTGTGAACTTTAAGAAAAGTTTGGTCAAGATGAATTGCAATCACTAGCATTGGTACCTTCACCTTAGTGATTGACCTTTGGGTGAATTGACATGGAGCACCTATCTACATTGGTACCATGGTCAAAACTACAAATTTCAAAGTTTTTTGGGTTATTTTTTTAACGTTATAAATATAATTCTTTAGACTAAGCTAGGGCCTATTATTCAAAATTATGCATTTCCTAGCTAAAATATAAGCACTAAAAGGCTTCACTCAAGGGCCACAATGAACCACTCATGACACCAAATTAAATACCTAAGGCTATAAATGACCATTGAGCAATTATCACAAAGGTTTCAAAAAAGGTTTCAAATCAATTCCCACCATGAAAATTGGTGAATAGGGTGAAAGCATGGTAAAATATACAAAAAAATAGTTTTAAAAAGTTAGTCAAAAGTTGGTCTAGTTTTTGACACAAGTAAAAGAAAGTAGATTGAAAATAATTTAAAATAACATAATAAAAACATGGTGTTTTTCTTTGAGTTTATAGTGAGGTGATTACAAAATTTGAAAAACTTTGGTAGAATAAAAGTAGATATTGGTCAATAAAAGTATCTACTTTAAAAGTATGTTTGAAAATGAATGGTCAAATTGAGTTTAAACATATTTTTTCATTAGAAGTTTGATGTATTCTACTATAATATTTAAATGCTGAAAACTTACAAGTACATTTTAAAACTACATCATGTTGAAAATGGAGAATATTCAATAATTCATCTACTTTCACCTACTTGTACAAATTTGGACAACATAAAAAGTAGGGGAAAATGCATTTTTAAACATATTTGAATGCATATTAAATATGCAATTAATCAACATTATTATGATAAAATTAAAGATTATCCTCATCTTGATCATTAAATTAAAAAACAATTCTACTTTCAATACATTCAAACTTATTTATGGCTACTAGTTTTTTTTTTTGTGACAAGGAATAGAAATTGTCTACTTTACTTTATTGGCACTTAATATCATAATTAGTTTTATTCCCTTAGATATCATCCCATTAATTATCACCAAAGTAAATATATAGGTTCGATTTTTAAGTCAAGAGGTTTATGCTAAGTAATAGGTGGGGTCTAAGTGGTAGGTAAGGTATAGCTACAAGTTTATAGGTTTTAGGCTAAATTTTTAGGTTTATAAGGTAGGGTTTCCAATGTAAAGTTTAAGGTTTAAAACACATCACAAATAGTTTTCTTGTGTTCTTACTTTGTCTCCACGAAGATAAAAGGGCCTAAATGAAACATTTTGTTCATTTGTTTTGTATTTCAAATTGATGTTTATATGTTTTGAAGTGTCAATATTTGTTTTGTTTGGTTTTAATTTTTTGTTTAATCATTTGTTTAAATTCTTCAAGGTCATCTTTCCCTCTTGCTCCTCCTCTATTTCCTCTTTCTTTCCTACTCATCATCTCCTCCTTCCTCCATGCTCTTCATTCCCCTTCTAATTTTTCATTGGCTCCTAGTCATGCATGTGCAAACCTATCCTTGCCCGGTACCAATAAGAACCACCTCAAATAATGGTTAAGGAACCAAAAGTGGTCAAAACATTTTTTTGGGCCTTTTTCCTTTAAATGTTTTCACAACTATAATTTTTTTTTCTCATGTTTATACATTGCATGCATTAATATATGGGTTGAAGTTAATTTTGGAATTTAAAAAAAGTGAAAATTGTTAAAAATTATATTGCTAATAGTGATGGCCCATTCAAAAATCAATAGTCTTCACTTTGGGAATTCAACTAAATTATACATATTCAATTAATTTCTTAATAAAAATAAAAATAAAATGACTTCAAAATTACCTTAAGAAAAAAATTCCTTGAACAATTCTCAAATCATGTTTCAAATTTGTGTGCCTAAACAAAAAGTTCAAGGAAAAGAACTAGCATTACATTCCCAAGACTTTTTTTAAACACAATGATTAGGAACATCAAAATACACAATAGTTTTGATATTATTGAAATCTCAAAATCTATGGAACAAAACACATGTACTCATTAAATAAATTATGAAAATATTTTTAAAAATGTCTCTTATGATTTTTTTTAATTCAATGGATCTAGTAAAATCAAGGAGTGACATTCCTAGTGGTACCACCAAGGATGGGTTTGCCCTACAATCCTACTCATCAAATCCTATTCATTGGGTTTTTTTTACTACTTTTAATTATCTACTTTTGTTCAACTACTTCTACTTTTAGCTTTAATTAGTCTTGAACTTGTACTCGTCAACTCATGGTCATATGTTCCTTCTCTTTGGCTCCTATTTAGCTACTCTTACTTATAGACTATTGGTTTTAAGCTCTTGGTCACACATCACTTTTCATAGCCAATAGGCGCTTGAGGTACATGTTATTAATCTCACATTCTTATTTTTTAGCTTTTGTTCATCAATTCATGGTCTCATTTTAATTCTTTGCATGTATTATGCAATAATTTCTTTTGTAATTTTTTTTTGGTGAGAAATCATTTGCCTATGTAGTTTGTGGAGAATATCTACTTAAAGTGTTTAATTATGCACTTGTGTCCTTAGTTGTCTTTCTTTTAGAAATAATTTTTCATTACAAATCCCTATTTGGTGGAGAAACAAAGAAAATGTATGTTTGGCCAACCTTAATACAATGTAATTCTACAATTTTGATCTATGGATGTCCAAAGGAATTCATGATGTTTTGCACTTGTGCTTAAATTTTTGGAAGCCAATAACTAGCAACCAAAACATATTAATCTTGGTTTATTTGAAGCTACATAAAATATTGGGCATGTTTTGGGAAGTAATTTAATCTAATTATTATATCAATATTATCATAACCCTAGCCTTGGGTTTGCAACCAAACTAAAGTCCCATTCACACCTAGTGTTAGCATCATTAATGTTAGAGGTCATAATGTTAGGGTCAAATGACATGATGCCACATTATGTTGATTAACACTAACCTATCATTAATATAACATGGTGACATTCAAACAACAAAGGTAAAGTTACATTACCACCTCATTAACTCCACCTTTTTGCCATTCAAGTTTCTTTTGATTCACATATGGATCAAATTATGCCAAATAACTAGCTCACTCTTTTTCCTCCTTCGATAAATTGTTTGCCCTCATTTTCTCAATTATACTTTGTATGTAGGGCTACATTTTTTTGTTCTTTGAGGTTGTGGGTTTTATTTTTTTGTTTTGTTAAAACTTCATTGTCGACACATTGGAAGGCTACTTTCCATTTTTCCTCCAAGCTTTGAAGTTGATGTGTTATAAATTTGTTTTTTTTTTTTTTTTTTTTTTTTTTTTTTTTTTTTTTTTTTTTTTTTTTTTTTTTTTTTTTTTTTTTTTTTTTTTTTTTTTTTTTTTTTTTTTTTTTTCTGATCTTTGCATTTGTTCTTTTTTGTGTTATTGGTTTTTTTTTTTTTTTTA
>Ga0209611_10002996_pt1 | contig 29568 bp, 23 predicted proteins | sample S1TSphgellanicum_3_FD_187693 | JGI IMG/M metagenome (GOLD analysis project Ga0209611, IMG submission 187693) | Host-associated microbial communities from peat moss isolated from Minnesota, USA - S1T2_Fc - Sphagnum magellanicum MG (SPAdes) (version 2) | ecosystem: Host-associated > Plants > Peat...
CCACTATTGTCGTGGCTTTGTACCATTTCCAACACCAGCTCAAGTCCTACCACTCTTTGATGTTGGGAGGGCCCTTTAAGAGGTTTTTTCAAGTGATGTAGCAACTCTCTGGAGGATGAGGGTTTGAGCAGATGCTTTTGTGCATTCCACGAGTTTGTGCTATTCTAATTTGTTGTCCATAGGGAGGCTTGGGAGGGTTTTACCTTTTACACATAGGAGTGTGAGCCTGTTCTTTCCCTATCTTCTTTAGGTAGGATGAGCTAGAGGTTTTCCATGGTCCCCATCTGGGATTGGAATAAGACCTATAGCTCAAAAAAGTAGGCAATTGTGATGATTTGGCCCTCTTTAGTTCCCTTTGACCTACTTTGAGATAATAGGAGATCCTTGGGGTTTGTTATGATCTCCTTAGCTTCCTTTGCGTCCCTTGATCTTGAAGGTGCTTAGGTTGTGTTAGTTAAGTTGTTTGTTCTCCTTTGGAGGCATGATTTTGTTCATCAGAGTTTTTCTTTTGTATCAAGTTTTCTTTCATGTCCACAAATAATCTTATAAATCTCCATGATTTTAGTAATGCAAATATGAAGTGGTTTTCTTTCAGGAATTTGCTGTCATGCTGTGTTTTGTAAAGGGTTAATTAAAGTCTCTCAACAGGCTTAGAAGGTTAAGGCAAAAGCACTTCAAACTTGTTGCCAAAATTTGTTCTATTTCATATAGAGGTGTCATCTATGTAATCTGTAACACTGGTTCCAATTAAGTGCTATATGATGGTCAAACCTGTAGCTTAGTCTTTGCAAGATCCTAAGAGCATGTAAGAGAAGCCCAAATATTGGAAAAGCTCACCAATTCTATTTTTGATTTAAAACTCTTCGTGTGTGCCTAAGTCAAAGAAGTTTTTTGTTCCTTTAGTATCTTTGCTAATGAAAAAATTATGGGAGATTTATGGATTCAAATGGGAAAATTGAACATCAAAGGTTCAATCTTGCTGCCACAACAATAGGAAGAAATGGATGGTTGTCCTTCATTCTGTATTTTCCAGATCGTATGACTTAGAAAGAAGGTTGTGTAGCCAAGTTTGTAAAACCAGTCCTATGTTATGGAGAAAAGGTCCTAAGAAGGTCCTAAACTTTCTGTTGTGCATCCCAAAAGGTTCGAAAGTCCAAAGTCAATCCCTTGCTGTTAGTTGTGCTCCATTATATCTTCGTGTGCCCTTCTTTTATAGAAAGATCCTATCTGTCATGATTCATCACTGGATTACCTTAGTGATCCGTATGTTCTTTCCATAGAACTTTTGGCTAGATACAAAGAAAATTGGATTTCCTCTATAAAATTATACCTCATGGGAAGGTGTTTTCTAAATTTCTTACCAAAAACTTTGTTGGTTGTCTTCAATGTCATCAGTCTTTATGTGCATGCCTTTGATATATAGCCCTATTTGTGTGATTAGGGTTGTTCATGATTGATAAGTTTGCCATACGAGTCTTTATTTTTTTGGGATTTACATGTCTCATGTTGACAATATATGACCAGACTGTATGTTTTGCTAGCTTCTACCCATTCCCTATGTATAACATGTTGTGTGTGTGCTTGAGAAAAGAAAGCAACATCAAAGAAAGCTCGAGTTGAAACCCCACCACAAGTCGATATGGTGAATGCCACTAGGCTACAAAAGAACACATCGGCAGTAGTACAAAGTCGCAAGCATGGTAGTGACTTTGCAAGGTGCAATAATCAAGCATGTAAACATGGTGTTGAAAGTTCAGAATGCACATGGAATGCTGGACAATGTGGGCACACAAGACAGTGGAGTTCTTGCCAAGTGTCACAACATCCTAATTGGGAGGTAAGATTGAGCCCTGGGCACAAGGGACTTACAAACTATTGTGCCACTTGTGGAAGGGCTAGAAACAACATGTGTGAATCAACATGGGGTGAAGGAGGGGGTGTATGTGATCAGGGGCTATGTCAAGGGGTGCAACCACATTCACCCATGGGCGGGCAAGCACCAGACATGGCCTTGGACAATGAAATAGAAGTAGATGCCCAGCTCAAGGTTTTTGCTGAAAGTTGTATGCAACAACGGGCTTCAAAGCGAGCTATAGAATTTGAAGCCCAAGAACGAAAGGAGAAAGGCTTGCCAGGCCATAAGGTGCAAGTGACAAGGCATGGCAAAATTGATGGTGCATGTGAAGGGAAGGATGCACGGGATGGTGCGATTAGGTTGCTAGCACCTCGGATTTTGAACATGGCAGTGGTTAAGGTTACAGAACAAGACCTTGTAGACATGGCTAGACTTCGCTTGCAATTGGATGGGAAATTTGAATACGTAGGTGGTGAATTAAGTGCTGCTGGCTTTAGGGATTGTGTAAGGCGAAATATGAAAGGAGAAAGAGCACGCTTAAAAAAAAGGTATGCACAGAAAGGTGCCAAAGCCTGCCCACTTGGAGTGGACTGAGAACAATGGGAAAAATTAGTGATATATTGGCAACAATGTGACACTAAGACTAAAAGTGAACACATGGTTGATGCAAGAGGGGCAGTTGCAAATGTAAGCCACCTTGGGCGTGGTGGTAAGGCAGCTGTAGAAGCAAAATTGGCAAGTTAATCCCAAAACCCTAGTCCTTTGTGATGGCCAAATGGAAATTACAATATGTTGAAATTATTATGCACTCACATGCCACATACAATGTTGAGCACTAAATTATGTCTGAAATGGGTGAATGCAGAAATCCAAGCATCGCCGAAGCCCATCAATATCTGAGATAGCTACTGTGGGACTAGATTCTAGTGGCACACCTGGGTACCCAGTGAGTTTTCCTAGCTGTTTCATTTGTCTTTCCCTGTCCTTTCCCTTTCTGTCTTTCTTTGTTTCTTTGTCTGGTCTTTGTTGTGGTGTCTATTGCTAGCCAGTAGTATGGCTGAGATTAGGTGTTTTTTCCTTTTGTGTGCAAACTCTAAGATGACTAAAAATTATAATACTATGAAATAGACATGGCAGTATCCTTAATGGCATGTTTTGGGGACATGCCATGTGATCATAGATTGTGAAAATATTAAGGAAGTCACAAGTGTCCAAAAGACTTTCACCTCACATCTACAGATTCTAAGCTGTAATGTTAGCATTTGTACAAAAACTAGTAACTATGGCAATTTTTCACTTGGTCAAACATAATGTTATAAAATCTTGCTAATTGGTCATCTTTATTAGTATCAGGCCCATAGACCCTATTAGTTAGTGAAAAAGCAGGGCTAGATGAGATTTTATTGACTCAAGATACAAATTTGTGCAACAAAAGGCTTTGGGCACATGACACTCCCATTATAGGATTATTGTTGAGGATGGTCTTAGTTGGTGATAGAACACTACATCCACTAAGACCATGAACACACACATAACACAACATACAAAGATAGTGAGAGAGTAGAAAATCAGAACTATTAGAGTTTGCTTCATACCTTCAAAGTGAAACCATTGAGCAAATTTTGACCCTTTTGGGTCTACTAATGACCAAGACTCCTCCATTGAAAAAGGACATAATGACTGGTCATCACAAACAAACAGATCAGAGATAATACCAAACTGCAGTACAAGGTTGTTGCCATGTCCCATAACTGATGTCTATAAGCCAAGTTATGGTTGATTGAGGGGATGTGATTAGCACTGATATTGCATGGCCTACCTCAACCAGAAAGTCTACTGAAACAGTACCATCATCAGTAGAAGCTAATGTAGCCTTTCCAAACAGCTTACCAAGTGACATCCCCTCACTACTTTTACTAGTATCTATCCTAGAAATGATATCATCAGGTACTGTGTCTATTGTGGCATAATGACCCTGTGGATTCAAGCTCCATAAATCTGTTGTTTCATGCAATTGCTTCACACTTGAGCTTCTAGTGGTGGATGAAGTATCATCTACTGCCTCATTCACAATTTTAAGTATTTCAACAGTGGTTTCCTTAGTAGTATCTCTTGAATCAAAATCATCGGCTCTAGTATTCCAGATCCTTCATTTTATGTTTTCCAAATCCTTCATTCTGTGTTTTCCTGATATCTCTTAATTCTCCTGTTGGTGCATATGTGGTCTCCAATCTTGCCCAATCTGATATTTTGAATTTTGTTTTATTTTGTTTCTTGTCTTCCCTTGTTTGGTTCTTTCTATGGCTTCTTGAGGAAGTGTTAGCCTTGCTGTTTCTTCTTCATCGTGAGAACGGAGATTTCTCTATTCTCATGAAAGATATTCATTTTTTTTCTGCCTTCATGAGTTTGATAATAATTAGTAAGTGGAATACTTATGTTGGATTTATAAGGATCTTTTGATGGGTTTATTGGGCAGGCATCACAATCTCCCAATTGGTTTTCTCAAATGACTGCCATTGAAAAGAAGCTACCAGAGATGAGTGGCCAAGTTTCCCAAGTTCTTGAAGGGATGGATAAACTAAATGCTAAGGTAGAAAATTTCATGCAACAATTGCTAGCATGTCGAGAAGATGGTGTGAATGTGAAAAACCCAAAAACTGTTGCAGCCACTGTGAACATTGAAGAGGTAAATGTTCTTGCAAGGACTAGATCCCCTGAAATTCTTGGTGTTGCAAAGAGCCTGCATGAGGTTCTTCATTCAGATCTTGATGGACGAGGGTCAGGCACAACAATGGTTGAGAGTGCCACACAATTGGCTCCAAAAGCCCATCATATGTCTACAAGAACAAGGGTGGGCCAACAAGTGGATGATGTTGTCCCTTCACACGTCCCGAACTATGTGCTAGTAGGAGAGGATATGGGGCAGAATCCTAATATGTTAGAGAAGGACATTCAAGTTGGAGTAGCTTGCAAAGGCGGTGACTGTGTAGATGAAAGCAACCACCAACGCCCACCTTCAAAGGTACGATCTAAGTGCCCAACATGACCAACGCATTGAAGTTAGAGTATACAAAATGCTATGGATTGTTCAATTATGGGAGTACTCTTGCAGTGTATATCAAATGTGGCATATGTGTGGGATGTTGGGAATTGCACCAACTACATGGCTAAAATAGGACATGAGTTAGATTGTGGAAGCTAGATTTGTTGTTCTTTCTGTTACAATTTAAAGATTAAGAACATACCCACATTGTTTGGGGTCTAGGTGCATACAAGCTTCAAGGGAAATCATTGACATGGTTTCACATTTGTATTCATTGATGGATTTGGTGTGGCAAAAAGTGCAAAAAAAAGCGGCAATTATGCCAGCACCTAAAAGAGGTGTGAGCAGTCAGCTACGCTCTAATATTGGTGCAAGGGTGGGGAATGCAGGAGAGAAGGCAAGGCAACAGGTAAGTTAATACCAACATGCTCTTGAGTTTCTATGATTCATAACTAGGGAACACAAATGCCCTATTTGACACAATGTTGTAACAAGAATTCCATTTTCCTAAATTGGTTACTAATGGTAAATTGAATGAAGGTTCTTTATTGGTTGATGTGTAGTTTAAAGTAGGGGAAACAATTGTCTTATGTAACCTTGATGCGGAGGTTGTAGCAAAGGGGCTAATAACAGGTGTTGGAGGACAAGGATGTGTCCACCATGGGGTGCCAATCAAGGAGTCATGGTTTCGAGTCCAGTTAAGTGAAATTGTGGCAGGTAAAGGCAACACCCCGTTGTTGGTGCCAAATGAGAATGATGATCCCCCACAATGTGTGTTAAAGGATGTAATAGGTTCAACCACTGTATGGGAAGGTCGTTTAATGCAAAAGCATGCTTAAGTTAAGGGCACTATAGGTCAAGAGCTAGTTGATTTTTGAATTCCAAAACCCTAATGAGTAGTTATGGCCTTTTTTGGGTGTCAATGATATTTTAGACATTGTTAGGTTTAATAGACCTAATAGAGTGATGGATTCCTAGTTGCTGTAATTGGAACAATGGCCATTAAACCCCATTGGATGGAATTTCAATGTTATTACAAAGGGTAATTTGTTGGTCACAGATAGATGTGTGTAATATTTATTGGTTGATTTTTAAGCACTAGTGGAATATAATAGAGACCTGATATGTATAATGTACATTAGTTAAAGTAGGTGTAAGTGTGTAAGAAACCCCAATATGGGCAAGGCAATGGTTAATGCTACTAATCTAGTTGCACATGTGACTATAGTGGCACATTTCAACCTTAAAACAATAATTGCATTTGTAATTAAATATAACAGTTGTTGTGCTGCCATGGGGCACACTATAAATGGTAAGATGAAAAACCCTAACCCTAACCCTAATCCTAACACCTGTAAAGTGGGACCATGTGACACATGGCGCTTCAAGCTACCAAAATACTAGTTGCATTTGTAACTAAATCTAATAGTTGTTGTGCTGCCATGTGGCACACTATAAACAGTAAGATGAAAAACCCTAACCCTAACCCTAACACTTGTAAAGTGGGACCATGTGACACATGGCGCTTCAAGCTACCAAAATACTAGTTGCATTTGCAACTACATCGTGCGGTCATTAGGTTGCCATATGGCATCATCTTGATAATTCAATGGGGGTTAAACCCTATAACCCTAACCCTAATTTGTGCCACATGTATAATGACATAGCATGGTTGATCAAGCCTTAAACCCAACACGTGTCCGCACCCCAATGGTTACGACTTGGACGGTCTAGATTAATCAAAGTAATTCTTAAAACTAAATATTTAATTACAAAATAAAAGTACACGTGTTCACATACAATTGGGTTAAATAATTAACATGTAATGTAGTGTGAATGCAACCCTTGTAGTTGCATGTAGTCGCACTTACAATTGCTAGTATAGAGTATGGGTGGATGAAATCGTATAACCCAACCGTATATACTTGTCATATACGGACTATCGGATGCAACTGCAATTTTGATGCAACTTGTCTTACGTAACTGGGCGAATTTCCAGTTGCAAGTGTCGCTTGCAACTGAAAACCAGTTGCATAAAACAGTTGCAAAATGGCAAATTTATAGTAGTGCTTAAGGCGGGAATGGACCTAGGCGGTTCCCAATCCAAGATTGCCTTCACCTTGTGGTCGTCCATTTTCAAACCTTCTTGGGTGATCCTATGCCCAAGGAAGTCCACCTCCGAGATTCCGAACTCGCACTTTTCGAACTTGGCATACAATTTGTTTTCTCTCAACCTTTGGAACACCTTTCGAAGGTGTTCCACATGCTCTTCCATGGAGTTGCTATAAACCAAAATGTCATCTATGTAAACGACCACAAAGTCATCGAACCACTCTCGAAAAATGTCATTCATGAGGGTGCAAAATGTGGCAAGTGCGATGGTGAGCCCAAAAGGCATCACCAAGAACTTGTAAGAACCATACCTTGTGTGGCAAGCCATTTTTTCTCATCCCCTTGTGCAATTCGAATTTGATAATACTCGAAACATAGGTCAATCCTATTAAACACTTTGGCTCCCGAAAGTCGATCAAACAAGTCATCAATCTGAGGTAATGGATATCGATTCTTCACAGTCACCTTGTTGAGGGCTCTATAATCCACACACATCCTTAAAGTCCCATCTTTCTTGTGAACAAAAAGGACAGGGGCCCCATATGGTGACTTGCTAGGCTTGATGTATCCCTTTGCGAGGAGTTCTTCGAGTTGAACCTTAATCTCTCTTAACTCCTCATGGTTCATTCAATATGGGGCCTTGGCAAAAGGTGCCCCTCCCGACATCACCTCGATTGCATGGTCAACTTGTCTTCTCAGGGGCAACTCATTGGGCAACTCTTCGGGCATCACATCCGGAAATTCTTTTAACACTTGCTTGACGCACTTGTGGAGGCTCACCACTTTGGTGGCCTCCCTGGGTTCAAACTCATCTAGCACCCGCATGACACACAACATGCCATACCTTCCTACGCATTCTTTTTCCAAGTTTTTCCCTAACATTAAATGGATGGTGGTCCCGCCCACACTAGGCACTTCATGTGCCTTCACTCGCACGATCCCATTCTTGGATGGGATCTTAACTAGCTTATTATGCCCTTCTATGAGCACATTGTTTCGTGTGATGAATTCCATTCCCAAAATGCAATCCATTCCCCCTAAGGTGGAAATTAACAAGTCCACCTTGCCTCTCCAATTCCCTAATTGGAGGGGCACATCTTTTGCTTGTAACTTGGTGGGATGGGGAATCCCATCCGCAAAGTGCACCTCGATGGGTGCCTTGAGCTCCTCCAAAGGGAGCTCCATTCTTTCCGCACTCTCTTGGGTTATGAAGTTGTGGGAAGCCCCTATGTCCAAAAGACATAACACTTCCCGCTTAGAAAGCTTCCCCTTTAAGAAAATAAGGCAATTACATTCACCTTGGGTTAGGTTGGAAGTGAGGGCAATTACCTTAGAAGCCCCATTCCCCAATTTGGGTTTGGGGCAATCCTTGGAGTAATGGCCCACTTCATTACAATTGAAACATGTTCCCTTAGGTTTCCCACTAGCATCTCCCTTGGGTGAGCTCCCTTTGAAAGGAGCCCCCTTCTTCACAAAATTTCCCTTGGGTTTAAAACCCAAGCCTTGGAATTGTTTGGGCTTTTCCCCCTTTGAGGTGTCTTGGCCTCGGTCCCATTCCCCTTCATGGCGTGCTTTCTTATGAAGGAACTTGTTATCCTTTTTGAATCCGGACTTCTCCCCTCACCCCACATCCGACAAGCCTTCCACTTTCATGATGGTTTCGGTTAGTGAGGCAAGCCAATTCTCTTCAAGCTTGCGCTTGGCCCAAGTTGGAAGCCTCATCACAAAGTGGCACACTCGATCTAACTCATGCATATGCCTAATTTCAAGCATGAGTTCGGAATAAGCCCTCACATATTGACGCAAGTTGTCATTATTTGCATTCATTAGGTCATGGAGTTTGCACCTTGAAATGTAGTCGGAATTCTTAGGAATGAATTCCGATTCAATACGCTCGTTGAAGAATTCCCATGTGTAACCATGGGTTCCCTTCTTCTTGCCTCACAGTCCTCCACCATGTGGAGGCATAGCCCTTCAAATAGGATTGGGCAAGTTCCACGACCGAGTGCCGACCAACCTTGGCGGCATGGAGGTAATCTTCCATTTCCGCAAGCCAAGCATCCACAACCTTTCGGTCTCGGGCCCCATCAAAGTTCCCGGGCTTAGCGAGCTTGAACTCCACACCTTTGAATGATCCTCCCTTGAGGGCGACAACCAATTCATTTTGAGTAGGACCTCCAATTGTTCTAGGGTGAAGAGCACCGCATTTGGTTATTCCTCTTCACTTTCATGGTCCTCATGGCTATCACTGTCGCAACCCCACTTTGGTCAAGTGTGGGGGTGAAGCCCAACACTTGGAAAAGTTGGAGGTTTGGAGTCCTCTGGGACTCCCGAATGTTCAGAGCTCGATAGCAAGGCCCAAAACACCTTGCATTGAGGTGTTATTGGTGTCATTGGAAAGGTCTTGAAACGTAGATATCGAAAATGGCCTCGCATTGGCCATTCGGACATCTGCAGCCGAAGTTATGGGCAAAAGAAGGGCCGGGAGTCAAACTAGCAATTTGACTCCCGACCACTAAAAGTCGGGAATCGACCTCTTCCCGACGTCGTCTTGAAGAGTGCAGCATGGCGTTGGAAAGCTCTCGACAAGAGCTATAACTTTGGTTTAGTACTCGTCCCGATCCAAGCTTGGGGCGAGGAGCTATGGCCGTTTAAAGTTCCGGGAGTCCAGCCGGGACAGTTTCGGGACTCCATTTTGGGAGTCCCAACAAAATGTGCCATTTGGATGTAGCCTTGGCGACCAAACGCAGAGAATACTATAGGGAGTAAGGTGGTGGCTTACTCTCGAGTCCGGACCGTGGTGAGTCTTGTGTGTCCAAGTGCCCGTGGCAAGTCCCAACACCCAAAGGTGTCCCGAATGCTAAACTAACCTTTTTGGGTTGGTTTTTGGATGCAAATTCACACGAGCTAAACTAGTCCCTCTTCCTAGTCTAATCCCTGGGCTCCCAACTCGACCCTTTACCCCTTTTTAGAGTTGGAGGCTGGGAGCGTGCTACTAAGTCATAATTTCCACAACTTGACTTTGTGAAACCCTCAAGTGGGTTTCACCCCATGACTTGGGAGCGCGTCAATCACGGTCTTCTTCACCTTCGGAATCCTTTTGTTCTTCCCCCCTCATGGCTTGGGGCGGAACATTCGGGTCTTGGGTGAGTTTTTCCACCGCGGTCTCTTGGACTACCTTGCGAGACTTCTTTGGTGCCATCGGAACTCCCCAATGATTGGATTGAGCTCTCCCAGAACTCTGATACCACGTGACGCACTCCCAACTCCTTAAAGGACTCAAATGTGAGCCCAAATAAAAAACAACGAAAGAAAGAGGAATCGGAGCACGCTCCCTAACTCACAACATTTTGAAGGGTAGAGGGGCATGTTGGAGCTCCGGGATGGGACTAGGAAGAGTTGACAAGCTTCACTCACTCACACGGGCCTGCACATAACCCACACAAAATGGTTAGTGCATAGTTGGAGCACCCTTGGTGCTAAGACGAGCCATGGGCAACACGGACACACAAGACTCACCACGGCTCGGACTTGGGGGAAGCCACCACCTTCCCCCTTATAGTATACTTTGTGGCTGGCCACGGAGTCTACATCCAAATGGCTTTTCTTTCCCGGGACTCTCGAGTGGGAGTCCCGAAATCCCACCAGCTGGGACTCTCGCGACATTGAGAGCAGACCTCCGATTGAGGTGCGGTCTAAAGCAAAGTTGTAGCTCTCGTCGATAGCTTTCCAACGATATGTGGCACGCCCCCTGCAGCTAAATAAATCGGGTCAATTCCTGACTTTTTGTGGTCAGGAGTCAAACTGGCAATTTGACTCCTGGCCCTTCTTTTGGCCATAACTTGTGTTTTAGATGTCCAAATGAACAATGTGAGCCCACTTTAGACATCTACGTTCCAAGAGCTTTCCAATGTATAAAGAACGCCACAAGCCATTGGGTTTTGACCCCTACAATCGCTTTCTGAAGTTACAAGAATTCACCGGGACTCCATCTCCCAAAGTGGGAGTTGCCTTGGGAGTGTGAGTGTTCACTCCCTCACACTCCCTCACACTTTCTTACACTCCCGGGAGTATGTGATGTGACTCCCCAGCTTCCTCTTGGCCCGCACCCTTGCAATGCCTTTGCTTTGACTCCCGGGCTTCCTTCCTCTTGCTTTGACTCTCAGGCTTCCTCTTGGCTCACACCCTTGCAAGCCCTTTGCCTTGGTCGCGAGCCCAAGGCTAGGGTTGCGACAGCTACAATGAATGAACTATAACCTTATGGGGATTACAAATGTGGTATGTAATGAATGTTGTACATGACCCATGATTGTAATCCTCACTGGATTTGTATAGTGAACATTCTTAATATGTGTGGATGTCAAATACATGCTTGAGTTTGTGTTTCTATGAATTCCACTAAAGACTGCAAATGTATCATGCATCATCATGTTGTTTTATTTTATGCACCATTGTGTGGTTGAAGAGGATTTACATTGAAAAGTTTTTTGACATTTTTAAAGGTTGAATACATGACCTATGTTTAGATATGAATTATTGTGAAGTGTTTAGGATTCTAATTTGATTTAAATGGTGGTTGCAGATAGAGTTCTTCCTATAGTTTCAAAAAAGACGTCCATCCATTGTCATAGGTAAGCGAACATGTGATGGATTACGTCCATTTTGGGTAAAAAAATGAAAGAATGTAATGTATGTTGTTGCATATATCACATAGAACTCAAAGAATTATGAGTGGGGTTTAATCACATGCATCAAAAAATTGGATTACATTCAAACTCTCATTGTGATTGTGAAGTAATTTGTGAAAACATTAATGGCCCTAACGTTAATTGCATGGGTTTTCATGCCACTTTTCTTGGTTTAATTGCATTGTGGGAAGCAATAGTTTGCCCTAAGGATCTTCATTTGGAGTGGCATTCCTAGGATTGTGTATTTGGGAAATGTCAAGATTGTGGTGTGGACAATTTAACATTATGTCTAATTGCAAAGGAGGAACATTTGACGCCCTAGTATATTGGAAACATTTCAGTATGGAGATAATTGTAAAAAGAAAGGTGAAGAGAAGAAGTTAAAACTCATGGACAAGTCTACAAACTCCAAGGAATTTATTTAGTACTTGAAGCCCATGTTGCAATATTTTGTGTGTCATAATTTTGTCGTAAGGTGGTAGGATTAGAAATTCAAAATTGCCTTAACAATTTTCCAAATGACACTATAGTTTTAGTAATTGATTTTGTTGAAAATTATAGCTTTGAGGTCCAAAATGAAGTTCAATCTATGCGTTTGCATAGCTACCAAATCACTATATTTGTGCACATCTCTTCACTGAATGTGAAATCCAAACCCTAACCCATATGATGTGGATTTTAAAACTTTCATGAACTACCATTTATATATCTAATGACAAGCCTCATGATAGTTATTTTGTATAGCATTATCTACGTTTACATTGGGAGGATTTGGTGAAGGGTGGGTTTAGACCCAAACAAGATTGGATTTGGTCAAATGGTTTCAACTCTCAATTCAAGAGCAAGATTCCACTTTATTTTGTCAGTTGCTACCCTCATTTGACAAGTGGGTGTATTTGCACTTGGAGTTTCTTTGGATTTGGACATGGAAAGGGTCCTCATGATGGGGTTGGTGTGGTTTTGAAAAGGTTTATTTGACAAGTTCAACTTAATACAACTAGTTTTCAACTTCAAAATGTAGAACAAGTGGTGATATTGCTTCATGAACGTCTAAGTCATCAACTAGAGACTTCATATTTAGGGGAGCATAGACCAATTGGCCACATTTTTTGGTACATACAACCAATTGATGTGGATAGGGTGATTGATTTCACATGTACCACCATAAAGGGGACAAAGAATGTTCATTCTATGAATTTTGTTGGTGCCATGGATGTGAATAAGCTTTTAAAAAAAACTTAGCTTGTTTTCACTATTTTTGTGTGGATTTTAACCTTTCAGCTTGTAAGAATCTACCATGGACACAATGTTGGGAAGTTGAAGTATTAATTCCTACCAATGTAGCGTATGCACATAATGCCATGGAAATTGCCTTTTAGGAAGATGACTAGGATGATTATGCAGTTGATGGTGAAATTTTAACTTCTTGCATTTTTTTGGGTGACATTTTTGCGATGAATTCAGAAGAAGGGAATGATGAAAGGGTTGATTTCTACATCTTGATGTGCACAAAAACCTTTTTTCATTTTCACCATATCATTCAAGTGTCGATGGCAGCAACGATTCAATGTTGGTGACATGGCATTGGTTGGGAAGTATTACCAAAAGTGGGGTTGATCAAAGTTTACTTACGTTTTATTGAAGGATTCTCAAATTACCTACATTCATGAGTGCCATGTTAGGGCAATCAAGTTTTCAATGGCTCCAACAAATCACAGAGTCCAAGGAAATGATCTTGTGTATAAACTACCCAAACATGCAGATGATGGCATAAGGTAAGCCATTGAGTTATAATATTAATTTTTAATTTCAGGTGAATTTTGCAGTTCTTTAGATGTCCATTTTTGAATTTTATGACTAAATTTATGATGAAGTTTACATTCCAGTGATTGGTTGAAATTCTAATAAGACTTGCTAGGTATTAGGTTTGCCACTTATTGTGTTTTTGTTTCTAGTGCCACCGCCAACATCATGTGACAGATCAACTACATGGAAGAAGAAGCAAGTTGAATTATATCAAATTCTATTCAAATGAAGGTGAATGGCTTGTCACAAGAAAGGGCCTAAGCAAGTTATAGTTCAAGGTGTTTACACATTACAGTACCTTATATGGGTGTCACAATGGCAAATTTTCATGTATTCCCTAGATACAAGAAAATAAACAAAAAACAATTCCTTGAAATAATAGAAAAAGGGACTCACTTATTTAAAACTATCATAATCAACCTTCCAAGAATGAAAAAATCAAATCAACATGATGGATAGCCAATAAGTAATGGACTTTTGAAATTTAATTAATGGATGAACTTCATCCAATGGGAGATTACCCCAGATGACAATTTTTGAAGTTGGAAAATAGTTGAAAGTTCAATTTTGAAATCTAGATGAAGGTGGATGAGCTTCATCTAGAAGTCAAAAATGTTCTGTCAACTAAAATGGTTCATCACTTTCAACTAAAATTTTGTCACCTCGATGTTGGTTGAAAAATTGACATGTGTAAGTAGGCTTCAACTGTGTTGTGGGCTCGACTCAACATTGTCAACTATTTTGGTAGGCAATTGAAAACATCATTTTGAGTTGAAAAAAACATTTTACAATTGGAAGTGATGTTTTCAACTTCAAAATGTAATTGAAACATAGTTGAAAACCTTGGTTTCTTTCCTAGTGATAATTGAAGGGAATGGTGATTACACCCATAGAGGGTACCAAGAAAAAGGGAAATGCACAACAAGCAAACACTTCCTTTTGATCTTGGTTTCATATCTTTAATTTGATTTCACACACCAATTGTATTTATTGGTAAAAATATTGTTGGTTGAAATTGGTGTAAAATGGTTGCTGTTGTGTTTAGTGTGGGTTGTGGTTTGCTATAGAACAATCTACAATGTTCTTCAATCCAAAAAACCCAAGGCAAAAAGTTGCATCGAATAAAATAAGTGGTCTTTAGGGATGTGACATGTCCCATGACCACATTATCCCAAATTTTTTCTTCAAAGGTACTATTTATGCACCTTCATGAACCTAATGACCATGTTGTAATGGGTGTGTTTGCACACTACGGTGACCTTATATGGATGTCACAATGGTAGTTTTTCATGTATTCCCTAGATACAAGAAAATAAATAAAATAAAATTCATTGAAATAATAGAAAAAGGGACTCACTTATTTAAAACTATCATAATCAACTTTCCAAGAATGAAAAAATCAAATCAAAATTGTGGATAGCCAATAAGTAATGAACTTTTGAATTTTGCCCACACTTTTTGTCAGACCTGCAAAATTCATGGATATGGACTTTTATCTTGTAATGTGTTAATTTTATGTGTTTGAAACTTTGGGATATTGGATGAATCATGTTTAAAAAATTAAAGATCCGTTAAATGAATGGAACATGATTTTAATTTATTATGTTATGGACTTTTTAAAATCCCAAAAGCTATAATTATTTTAAAAGCCCTTTTAATCATTTAAAAAAATTATTTAAAAAAAATATTTTATGATATTTTTTATGTCTTATAACATCATGAGTTGAAATTGGAAATGGGGAAAAATGTTACTTTCAATATCATCTAAATATTCATATTTTAAACTAATTTCAATTACACTAGAAAAGGACTTTGAAAAGGGATTCTAATTTGCCAAAATTGTGACACCCCAATGTGTTTTCACCTTAATGCGAGATGTGGTGGGAACTTCCACATAATGGAATTAGAAGTATGTCAAAGTTGTACATACATGACAATGTTTGATTAATCATGTTATACAATCAAACATAAGATTTGAGCTTATTTTTTGTTGAACTTGGCAACTCATTTTGTTCTTACTCATGTTGAATGCATGATTTTCCTTTATTCATTAATATTTCAAAACATATGTTTGGGGTTGTATCAATTGCTAAACAATCCATTTGATTTGTTGTGGTTTGAATACTTCCATGGCATTGTCATACATGAAATGAAATTCTAAGTTGTAATTAAATAGACTATTAGTTAGTTATTTCAAATTGTCAATGTATGATGTGTATATGACATTTCACATAGATTAAGTTTGCAATTGAAGTCATTTTGAAGTTGAATTAAAAGTATACAATAACTTTTATTTTACTAAGAAAGGTAGGAAATAACTAGACAATGATTTCTATGGGGTTGACATGGGACATTGCCAAGGTTCTAAATGACTAGTTAACCAATCCTCCATTACAAGAGCAAATAATCCAATCATTAATAAATGACTACCACATTGATTTTCCAAGCTTCCACGTGCAAATCAACTTTTTCCATGTGGTTAAACATGGCAAAGACAAATGGACAAATCACTTGAAACCAAGTGCACCAATACTTAGCAACCATGTGTGATTTAAAAATATATTATAAGTCATTTCTTATTCAATCATGATATGACACATCAATATTTACATGGTCATATTATAATCATTCAAAATTTAGCGCCATGAATAAGTAATCATATTGTTGTCATTGTGGACATAAAACATGTATTTTCCTAGTTATATTTTATTCATTTAGTATGCAACATGTGTATAAATACATTGTAATAGTTAAAGTTTAGTGGTTAGTGTATCATCAAAAATCATTAAAATTTTCTTTATACTATCATTTTAAGGTTTACATTCAAACTTTGCCCAAAATATGTCATTTAAAAATATTTTCAAGGCCATTACCATGTCTTTTCTATAGTAAAAGGAATGGTTACAAGTGTTTTAACAGTGCTTTTGGGTGTCTTTCATTTATTAGATTAATTTAAAATTTATTCACACGTTCCCATGGTATAATGTGAATGTTATTATATAGATTAATCTAAAAATTTCAACAACAGCTTAAATTGTCACATAAAACATGAAATATTAAGCATTGATTACGATGTGAAGTGGTCAGTTTATTGTGAATTCATCTTGATTTTTTATATTCACTAGGTTTAGAAAGTGTTGGCAAAATGTGTAGGAAATTTTCATGCAAGAAAACATGTTAAGTTGTATATAAAACCTTATCTACTTATTTTATGCATTTTTTGGTTTTTACCAAAATATTTATGCATAATTACATACGCATGTGAAAAATCACCACCACCATAAAAATTATCATAATTTGAATTATCCAATAACTCTCAATTAAATTTATTCCATTTAGAATTTAAATTTGGAAGATAGCAAAAACAAAGTCCTTGAGTCATGTGGTCAAAAAGTGGTACCCTGATTGTGAATATGCCCATGTGTATCATATATGGCATAAATGACTCTACCAATGTCCCTTATGATTAGTGGATAGTTTGTACCACGTCATGTCCTTTATGACTTTGTGTCCTTTACGACTTGTCCAATTTGACGTTGAAACCTCTAGTCATATGTGTCCTTTATGACTAAAAACCTAGTCATAGAATAAGTCATTATTTTAAATGTTTTTCTAGTGTTAAGGACCCAAAAAATTGTATGTTCCAATGTTTTCTGTTGGGTTCAAACTCATGACTTCACGGTTCAAGCAAGAACTTGGTACCCGTCACCCTCAAGTAAAGAACTTAGTACTCACCACCAACATAACTTGAAGGAAGCAAGAACTTCCGAGACCACCAACATGACTTGAGGGAAGCAGGAACTTACTACCCACCACCATCTTATTTCTTGCCATTTCAGGATCTTCTATTATGTTGCTTTCATGTTTTGTAGAACATTAGTCAATCCTATGCAGAACTGACTGCACTGTGTTGACACTTGGGTAATGCTAATTAGGGATATTTCGCATCTACCCATTTTGGATTTTTTCAATGACACTAAACACAATTCAGAAACATAATTGAGCCCTTAGCTACATGCAATTAAGTATATGAATAGAGATTTGAAGTTAAAAAAAAGGAGCAAAATATGCAAGACAAAGTGAAAACAAAGAAAGAGGATAGATAAGAAGGAAGTTAAATCTGTCTTCCAGTGTAACCCAAAAATACAATAAACTCAAACCACTGTTTTTGTGATATACTCCACAAAGTTTGGGTTTTACATGTATTGGGTTTACATGTATAACAACTCTCTAATGATTGTCAACTCAAGAAACAACTAATGAATTAAATAAACAATCTTTCTACATAGGAGGTCTGAAGGTTGAAGAAGAACATCATGTTCAATACAAAGCGATACACAAAAATTAAGCTTGAGTCATTCAATGTTATCAACATTAGACTTTTGAACTCTTGCAATGGCAACACGACGACTCAGCCTCTGCACTGCAATCTCCTACTATGCTCATCATGGATTTGGATGAATTCTTCACAGTAGCATTGTTTTGGTGATAGGCATGGCATTGGATCAAACCCTCAGGATCTTCTGTATCTGAACCAAATCCTTTTTTTTAAAACCCAAAGGATTCAGCTTGAAGTCCTTTACAACTCTGCAAAATTGAAAATTGAAAATTCCATAAAATTTCATGACTTTTGAGCACATTTGTGAGGGCTGATCCAACTTTTGTATTGAGACTGTTTTGGTCAAATGTTAAGGGTTAAGTTAAGTTCCGGCTTTTTTCTTTATCTTTTGAGTGTCCTTTTAGTCCAGCTATCTATCCCCTCTCCACCACTGTAATCATTTTCTCTGATTTTTCTGTAGTTTTAAGAGCGCTGTTCTCTTGTTTGTAACAGGTTGCAGTACATGTGATGATGATGTTGTTAAAGGACAAATAAAACTTTGAAATATGAGGAAATTCTGGAAAGAGAAAAAAGCCAACAGGACAGTCTATAGAGTGGAAAAAGTCTCACAACTCGAAAAAGAGCCCTTGAATTATTCTGCATGGTCCATTGGTTGTCAAATTACAAAGGAAAAAGAAAGCGAGTGCTTTAGATGCAATATTGTGGCCTCACACAAGACACATGAATCTGGGCCTAGTATGGTGTGGCTGCCAACAAAGTAGAAACAGAAGCCACTAAGTTCTTCTTGATTCCTAGGGGTGGTTTACACTTAAGTGGTTGGGCATTGGCCTACTGAAATCTAAAATCATTCCTTCTTCATAATGCTAAGAACTCTCTCACTTTCAATTACATTAGAGTGGTTTGAGGCCACAGCCCAAGCAGATGGCAGCGGATGAAGTCCTATATGGCTGAAGTGGATAATGTTGTCTTGGGCTTTAGGGAAGTTTTTCAGGCCTACCTCAAAGAGGTGCGTAATGGAATTAGCTGCAGCTCATGGCAACCCAAAGTTAAGAGCCAATCAAGTTAGTAGGGTAACTCCCTCAGAGTGGGAAGGGGGGCATTGCCTGGCGTAAAGACACTCAACAGATGACAACCTGCCAAATGCCCAATGATTTTGTGAAATGCCTGAGGGTTTTGCAAATACCTGACAATATACTGAAACTCCCTCCCATGAGGCAGGAGGGAAATCACACTTTTAAGACCGGCTCCCCCCAGTGTTAAAAAATCGGGCCAATGCTTCACATACTATAAAAAGCATTTTTTCCCCTAAAGGCAAAGTTGAAAGGAACCTGTGGTGGCTTTCCCCCCACAACATCACTAGGAGGTTTCCTATAGTCTTTTGTTTGGTCCAGTTCAGGTTTACACTTGAAACAAAGGCTCATGGGCATTACCATGGTCTCATCCAAAGAGCAAGGTACCACGAGGTTGTGATAGGCCATGGCACAAGCACTCAAATGTCAACCACAACTTATATTGCTCTCCTTCCGAAAAGCAAAAGAATTTGTACTCCATTATCAGGCCATATCCTTTGAACTTAGATAATTCTACTTTGAATTATCTTGAACTTACTTAGAATTATCTGAACTTGTGATAATTCTACTTTGAATTATCTTGAACTTACGTAGAATTATCTGAACTTGAACACAAGAGGTCAAGATAATTCGAAGATAATCATCTAAGGTAATTCTAGAAATCTTCAATTCTATCTTGAACTTAGAATTATCTTGAACTATGGCCTAATAATCTTGAACTTTAGAATTATCTTCAACTTGAACTCAATCTTCAACTTCTTGTATTCACAATTCACTCCAATTGTGATCTCCTTAGTTGTTTTCCACTCATGCGTGAATACTTAAAACCAAAGATCAGTACTTATAAGTTGTCATTATCATTCACGACATGATAATCGTGTGTTGATACGAAAAGCCAAACCCACTGTCAAGCTAAACAACAGTGCAATGTCAAACCTGTTGCCTGCTACATGAAAAAGCAATACCCACATATGGGGTTTGCCTATATTCTCATTACTTAGTGAAAGACAACAAGAAGTTTTTTTTAAAGATTTCATCCATGCCTTGATGACTAGACATGTCTTTTGCAACTATGGATGCATGAAACTTGTCCAAGGAGAGTAGGTGATTTTTAATTGCAAATGACAATTGTAAATTTGAATTTTTCTTCGAAGGGCAATATCTGCATTTGGTTTGATTTTTACATCATCTTTAGTAGTTGTAAGTGATGAATAGGCATGAAGGTGGGTTTAGGTAGGTACCTAGGTTGGTGGGTAGTAACTAGATAGATAGGTGGGTAAGTAAATGGATAATATGTACATATGTGAGGGATAGATAATAGGCCATTTAAGGTAGGTGAGTAAGAAGGGGGAGAGAGAGATGCTGGGTTGTTTAAGATAAGTGCATAGGTTGGTGGGTAGTAACTAGATAGATAGGTGGGTAAGTAAATGGATAATATGTAGATACCTGAAGGAGAGATAATAGGCCATTTAAGGTAGGTGAGTAAGAAGGGGGAGAGAGAGATGCTGGGTTGTTTAAGATAGGTGCATAGGTAGGTGGGTAGGTAGTAAGCAAGCAGACAGACATGTTAGCATATGTGTCCATGCGATGGGCTCTTAGTTGATGTAGGATGAGATGGATGTAATAGGTGAGTGATATCAGAGTTCAGAGAAAACAAATTTCAAAATTCAAGAAATTCAAAATTCAAGAAATCTAGAAACCGAAAGGGTCAGCACCAAAAGGTGTTACAGTGAGAATCATGTCTTTTAACATGGTCAGGAACCCAATGAAAAAAATCTCAATTCATTCAGTGCCCATCCATCCAAACTGGTGTGTTTAAGGTTGCTGGTTCTGGAACAATTGAAGCAATTAAAATCAGCTTTTCAGGTGATTTGAACTTGGTGGTCTTGAATCCACATACTGTGCATAATATTTCATTTTAAGGGGGAAACAAACTGTTGTGGATTCAAAAATACTGTGGATCACACAATATAGGGAGTACATGTATCAAATGTGGATAATGCACCAATCATGCCGATAAAATTTGCAACAAGGCTTTCAGGTCACACCTTAGATACATCAGCCAAATGTGGATAATGCACCAATCATGCCGATAAATTTTGCAACAAGGCTTTCAGGTCACACCTTAGATACATCAGCCTTGGTGCAACTTTTATCCCCATCCTTGGTGCATTATCCCCATTCGATACATGTACTCCCTATATTGTGTGATCCAAAGTATTTTTGAATCCACAATAGTTTGTTTCCCCAAGGATGGGGATAAAATTGCTGCAAGGCTTCAGGTCACACCTCATAGATACATCGGCCTTGGTGCAACTTTTATCCCCATCCTTGGCGCATTATCCCCATTTGATACATGTACTGCCTGTAATGTGTGAACGAAAGGATTTTTTGAATCCACACTAGTTTGTTTCTTGACTGTATTTATAGTCTCTTTTTTCAAATTTGTACAGCCGCTGTATTAAAAAGGTGTTGCAAAATTTGATTGTCCAGAAAGACCCACTCCATGATGTCTTCTTCTGATGTACTGGTAGAAGGACACCATCCACACATTCTATGTGAATGTAATAGAAGAAACTATTCCTTTCCTACCCATTTTCTCTTGTTTCAACTGCCAAATCACAGCACACCACAACTGTATACCTATTAATGTGTTCCCCCCTCCTTCTTATGTAAATGGTAATGCAAAAGTTCAATACTATATTTATCTTGGGAAACCATATTGTGCAATGTGAAAAATGTTTGTGAACACTCACACTAATTCTCATTATTCAGAATTATGGGAACAGCCCACAGCTGTGTTAGCTGGTTATTGAGAAAATGGCCATAACAAAGGTTACGACAATTGTTAGTTGGTTACTGAGAAAACGGTTTTAACAAGGTTCCAAGGCTATGCTTGTTCATAAGTAACCTGTTGGGTCTGAATTTCCTCAAGGGCTAGACATGAAAACCTCCACCCCAGGGGTGATGGCTCACTACCTTAGCCTAAGGTCAGTTTCGTCATTAAATAATCCTCAAAATAGTGGAGTGAAATTTTGCGAAAACATGAAGTTGTCATGTTGAAAATCATCATAATTATCATAGGCTATATTTGGAATAATTTCACTATTCATATCACAATATTATAGTAAATTATGGAAAATTATATAATTTCAAAATTGAAAAACGAATTCATTTTTTGAAAAATTAATTATTATTTGTTTTGTTATTGTGGAAACTGACCCTGGGCTACAGGAGTATAGCCCCTTCTGGAACCCTGGAATCCCAGAAGGTCCTTGTTTAAACCCAGTGATGTGCAGGTGAAAGTCCTGCTGGCCCTCTACCAATGAGCCTGACTTGGGGTCACCAACAGGATCAGTTTTACTGTTCTGCTTCCCAAAAAACCCCCCCAAAAACCTCATTTCAGCTTCCACTTTTCCTTTGGCTACACTTTTCCAAGTTTAGCTCCACTTTCAGCTTCACTTTTAACTTGAATTTGATTCGGGCAATGTGAGAAGTTCAGATGAAATTAAGATTTTCCTTTTGGGGATAAGTTTCACCAAAAAGCAGCGTACCTTGATGTATTATGCATAAAGGGTTGGTGGTTGTGAAACCCTTTATTGTAAGGTCAACCCTTTATGCATAATATGCGCATATTATCTTTAAAAATTTTGGGAAATTGGTAATTGCACATATTACTTAAAATATGTGAAATTGATAATATGTGGATCTCAAAAAGTTTCAAATTTTGGTTATTTGATACCTTTGTGTGGGAAGAAAGACCAATTTCACAAAGACATTGCCTTGCCAAAAACCAATTAGGAACAATCAGCTAACATTTGTCCCTTCCCCCTGGGAGGTCATTGTCATGTATGTGTCCTTCATAACTTTTTCATTTATCAATGTTGGGTGGGTAAATTGATGGAACCCTTGTATAGGAACTAGGACTAATCTTGATATCAAGAAATTGACCAAATTCATATAATCTTGTTGTGATATTCCTGTGATACCTTTATTACCTGTGTTGGGCAGGTATGGAATTGCAGTCCAGAACCGGGTCAGGTATCAGTTGGTTATCTCCCTCATAACTGGATAGGTACCATGAAGAGGGATACCCAAGATGATATCCACCTTTCAGGGGATCAATTTGGTGGGAACCAGTTCTTTTAGAACTGGGATATATATATATATATTATATACTTAGGAGGTCATATTGATAACCCCGGATCTGGTTCTTAATTAAGTTTAGGGTAGCCGTTTAGATTAAAGTTAGGCATTGTTGAGGATTAAGCAGATTAGGGTTTAGGCTAGTGGTTTAGGTTTAGGGTTTATCATTCATATATGGAGGCAACTTGATTAGCATCGCACAAGTAAGTGTTTTATTTTGTGCATTTGTTTTTTGCTTCGCACATTTGTGTTCTTGCCCTTGTGATTTTTTTTGTTGTTGTTGTAAGAAGGGAAGCTCCTTGCCATATTGTTGCTTATGGCTACTCCTCACCATGTTGTTGTTTACTTCTAAGTGCTCTTTGCCATGTTGTTTGCTTCTAGACAAACCTCATTGTGATGTTGCTTTTGGGCATTCCTCATTGTGTTCTTTGCTTGCTTTTGGACGCTCCTCAATGTGATGTTGTTTATGGGTGCTCTTCTTCATGCTATTGGTTGCGTTGGGTGCTCCTTGTCATGTTGTGCTTGTTTCTAGGTGTTCCTTGTTGTGATTTTTCTTTTGAGTGCTCCTTGCCATGCTATTGCTTTTTTTTGTGTGTTCTTTGTTGTGCTTTTTCTTTTGGGTGCTTTCACCATGAAGCACTATGGGCACTCTTTGCCATATTGCTTGCTTTTGGGACTCCTCGCCATGCTAGTGCTTGCTTCTAGGTGTTCCTTGCCATTTTATTTTTTTTTGTGCTCCTCATCTTGCTATTGCTTGCTTCTAAGCATTGCTCGTCTTGATGTTGGTTTTGGGCATTCCTTGATGTGTTCTTATTTGCTTCTAGGTGTTCCTTGCCATGCTATTATTTCTAGGCCTCCTCATTGTGCTATTACTTTTTGGCCTCCTTATTGTGTTGTAGCTGCTGCTTGCACAAGGTGGAGTTGTTGTTCAAGGTTTCAAGGTAGTCAATTTTCTTTTCCAATTCAATTAGCCTTTTTCTTTCATTCTTTGCTTTGTGTGTGTGGTGTTTGTTTAGATGTTTTTCCTGGTTGTTATGTTTTTGTAGGATAACTTTTTATCAATTAGTTGCACAAATTATTTTTTAAATTGAAACTTTTAAAAAAATATGTATTTGTCTAGTTTCCTTTTTTCGAGTCTTTTAACATAACTTGAATTATAGTGAAATGGAGCCAAATGTTGTTGCTGTTGATATGCTTGTAAATGAGAGGAAGTTTTTAGTGAATAGAAAAGTGAAGAAAAAGTTGAAGAGCTAGTAACAATTCCAAGTTCTTATTCAAAAATGAAGATAATATGGGAATAATCTTTAAGAAATTGCATGAACAAAGAATTAAATGGAGACCTCATGGAAAGAATTTTCCAACTTGGGGTTTTTTTGTATTAATGATTAATCAAAAGTTGATATGCAGGTCCCACAAGTTATGCATTATATGTTGCATTATGAAAAACCAATAAGCCCTATAATACTAAGGCATACAACTAAATTCAAGAAAAGGTTCATTTCTTATTTTAAAAATAATGGGATAACTACATTGAAAAAACACATAAATGGAGACCATTATTTAATTGCAAGAAAAGTTGAAGAAAAAATAAACAACAATGCAAAAAGCCTTGTGGAATTAAAACCAACCTACAAAGAAGAGGCCTACATTTAGTGCACATGTGAAATCTTTAAATTCTTTGGGGCCATAGATCTTTACAAAAAAAATAATGTACACCAAAAAGAATTTTTGGAGAATTTGGGTTTTTTTATTGTGAAAACCCATTACCCATTTAGTTTGTTGAGAGCATGTGGTTGAAACAATTAGTATTGTAGTTGTCCTCTCATGTGGTCTTTCTTTCTAGAAAAGCTTTTAACCAAGATGTGTTATAGGTTCTAGTGGAAAAAACTAGACAAACATATGTTTTACTAGTTTTAGGAAAATGCATGTCTATAATAGCAAGTTTTGATATATGGATGTCCAAAGGCACACATGATGTTTTTTCATTAATTTTTTAGGACAAGATTAGGTACCTAAACATGTAACAATTGGGTTATTTGAGGCATTTGAAACTTCAAAACATGCATTGGTAAAAAAACTTAAAAAGTTTTTAGAGTAATGTGATTCAAGACCAAAACTAAAATTGCCTATATTAAAAATCAAGGGGCTAATTTAAATGCAATGACAAATGTTTTGAAGTTAATTACCAACTATGAAGCATTAGTTGTGATTGAAAGTTGTAAGGGCACATGTTTTGGACATGCCTTTTCTAAAGCTTGTCAACATTCAACTTTTGATGAAAAAGTGTGTAAGGGCTTTAGATATGTTTCCATAAAATTTGTTCAAATAGATTTGCAAAAATGTATTACATGGCCTAAAAAATCAAGGAAAGGCAAACAAGAATGGATGAAAGCTTACATTACTATATGCATTGGACTTGGAAAATTAAATACACCAGTGAAAACAAGGTATAAAATGCAAGCCTTTTATTTTATTTTTTTTGAATATTAGTTCTACACTTTTTTAAAGGGTGAAATCAGACCATGGTGATCCCCTTTGGGCACTTTTCCATCTATTACTAAAGGTATATTTTGTGTAATTCCACAAAATGTAATCCATTTAATTTTGAGTTTAAATTTTGGTGTTTTGGTTTCAAAATTTTGATTTTTATAAAATCAATGTTATCTAATATTATTTGAAAATAAAAAATAAATTTAATAATGTAAAGAAAAGGAATTGTGCATTGGTATATTACTATATAGATAGTATAACATAATTTCTTTTCTCATTTCAAATTGCTCTAGTATTCAATTTCATTAATAATACAAATATTTTAAAAACAATCTTTATAAATAAGCCCATTTCAAAACAATTGTCACATTCCATTTGCAAGTGATTGTGAAAATGTCAATTTACCACATACTTATGATCATGATTATAAAAGAAACCCATTTATAACATGAAAATTATAAAAAATTTCAAATGGTTCACGAATTTGATTTAAATTATGTGAAATGACATGTGAAATAACTACAATAAATTTCATGGAAGTTAAAAATCAATTCAATCATTTTGGGAATATATTTTCATTTTTGAATACGTCATGACATTAATTTTTTCATGCAAATATGTTCAAAGCCACCATAATATAAAGAAAAAATGATTAATTTTTATAAAAAAAATTTGGGTTATGCTTTACCATAATATGCAAAAAAAATTGCGAATTTTTTTTGTAGTTTTGACATGGTTTAGGTTTAAAAATGACCACCCGAAAAAAAAATGTGACTATACAAAGGGGGTCATTGTAGTCTGCTTTCATTGTTAATCTCAATTTTAGTCAAATTTCTATTTTTATTATGTAGGTTTGCTAACAAAATTATCATGTTTCAAGAAGCATTTCAATTTCATAAGGTTATTTTCTTATGTTATAGCATGTAGATTGGGCCTTAAATCATAGGCCATGTACCTCCTCCCCTTACATGGCATATATCGTAGATCATTATAAATATTTTGTTAACAATTGTAACTCCTTGCGTTTTAAACTAGTCCACAAATCATTGGTTGCTAAGTGCTACTTTCTAAACAACCATATCCTTGAACCTTAGATAGAAGGAAGAAATGAATAATCTTCCTATGTTGGATGTTTTGTTTGATGATGATTTTAATCTACATATTGAATTGGGAATTTTTGCAAAAAATATGGAGGAGGTTATTGGGGTCATTGATTTTTCCTCTCCTTCTTGACAAGATATGATGAGAAAGAAAATTCACAATGTGCTAACCCTAATGTTAAATCCTGGATTTAAAAGTTGTTTTAGATTTTTAAAAGAAATTTATTGATCGTGAACTTGGGGTCACCATAGCTGAAGAGTATGATAGGAAATCTCTATTTCCTATGTTCTTAAAATCTTATCACCATTTGCATCCATTGTCTTGATATTGAAAGTTCCTTTGTTAATAGATATGATAAAGACAATAGTTTGGATATTTTTGAGATGACCGAATGCATTGGTGAACTTGCAAAGGAGCTTGTTAATAAAAAATTGATGATATTTCAAAGATTTTAGGTGGACGTAAAAAAATCAAGTGCCTTTTGGAGTGATGTAGAAAACATAAATCTATGTTCCCAACTGATGACGTTTTAGTTAAATAAATATTGGGGATTATAAGTTCCCAAATTAAAATTGAAAGAATATTTTCTTTGTTAGTATACTTACCAATTTGAGAAGATGACATTTGGAACCAGAAAACTTTGAAAAGCTCATCTTTGTGAATAAGAATTGGTCAAATGATGTAAAGGTTGGTTGCAAAGCCCTTTCTAATTTGGTAGAATTGATAGATTCTGAAATAGATTTAGACGACAAGTTAAATGAATTTGAAGGCTCACTTGAGTGAGATGAATTAAATGAGGATTAATTTCAAGTTTTTCCTTTGTAATTTCAAGTTTTTCCCCTTTTAATGAACTTTCTTGGTTATGTTTTTGGCCATTAAATTTTTGAAAAATTTCAAAAAAATTTAATCATAAAATAATGATAATGAAACTAATTTTAAATCAATGGTAACCATTATAATTTCAAAACTGTTTTAATATTAAATTAATGGTAAAGAATCGGCCAAGTATAATCGACTAATATAAATGGAGAGATAACTGTTTGCAAGAGAATCGGATAAGTAAGGGAAAAACACTGGGTCGAGCATTAAAATTGGAAAAAAAAGAAGAAAAGAACCGGCTTGGTTTTTTAAAAGAAAGATCCTAGAACCGGAATGGACAGTTATCAAAAAAATTGATAACCACCCAACGCTGTTTAATACCCTGTATTGTTGGATGTACAAATTAAGATCAGTATTTCCCCTTCTCATCAATGGGTGTTACACTAGAGAAATCCTCAAAGTCACCCTGTCTTCACCCTGTCTTTGGGCCTCCTTTCACCCCCTAACCCCTCTTTTAGTGGTGTCCGCAAAGTAAGGAAATTTTATAAAATCTCAGTATGAAATACTAAAACTCGGTACGAAATGCTGAATCTCAGCATTTAATGCACAAGGGTCGAGAGGTATTATAGTAGCTGTACATGTAGGAGCAGTGAAAATCTATGTAGCAGCAGTGGAGGCGCTCAGGAAAAGAAGAAAGACAGGGTGAAACTCAGGAAACCATCAAAACGGTTTCCTGAGTTTCACCCCCGGTTGAATGCTAATGTACTTTTTTGCAGGTTTATTTTTAATCTCACCCCCCGTATGACCAAACTCAGGGTACTGGTGCTGTCTCTTCCTGACTTTACGGATATCTCTAATATCAATAGAGAATTTAAGATTTCAAAAACTCATTTTCATATTTTTCCATGGCTTTTGACTATTCAATGGGCAAGTGAAGTGAGAATCTTAGAGATTTATTTCTAGCTGAAAATCTCCTTAAAAGATTACCACTTGTGTTGATGAATTTGAAGGATAACTTTCAAAATTGTTAAGCTATGTAAAGGGTACAATTTGAAATCAAGACTAAAACTCAAGAAGTTGTGATAATCAAGACTGAAGCTCAATAGTATAATGCAATTATATAACTTAAACAAGAGGATGAATAACATATTCAAATCTGTTTTGAGCATTGTATTCTCTTATTTGATTCAAGAACTAGTTGTCTCATTGGCTGCATGCATATTCTAGTCCTAGCCATGGTTTCCCCCATTTTTTTTGCCTCAGCTGATACCCCTTCTACAAAGCATGCAGTACCTATATATCTCTCAAATTCAACACCTTCTCACCGGTAACTACTTGTTCACCGAAGAAGCAATCAAGTCCTTTAAAAAGAAATGAAAAAAGTACATAGAGATGGCCAGTTGTCTTTATTGCAGTGTGCTTTATGTCCCATGGTTTGTGCCCCTGCCATTAGCCCGGGCCAAAAATGGTAACAAACAGTCCTGAAAATAAAAGTTTCATGCAGCCAATGAGAAGGCTCAGTATGCACTCATGAGGGGTTTACTGTATTTTCTTTTTGAAGGGGGGAGGGATTTTTTGTCTTTTTTCCATGTTCCCAATGTTTTCCCATCATGTTCCCAAGGGGTTCCTCAAGTTCCCAATTTGTTTCCCTAGATGTGCCCAATAGCACCTCAGTTTTATCCCAAGTGGTTTGCCCAAAGTTCAACTCCCATGTATATTAACTGAAAAGCTAGGTTAGAGGGGAGCACATTTGTTTCTATTGTGACTTGAGGTCCAAAGAGGTGCTTCTAGAGGCGAGTGCCCAATGTTAAAAAAAATCGGTGGTGCGCCAATCAATACAGTCCCCCTTTTTTTCTTGAAAGGAGAAGAAGTGTGAGGGCACCCATGAACTAATTAATATGAATCACCTAATCACAAACAGAGGGATTCCAATGGCCAGTTGGAAGATTCATGGCATGCAGCCATAGTAAAGGTACATTCACACTTGGTGTTAGGGACTTTGTGGGATTTCTTCCTGACACTATGACCAGGAATTTTATTATTATTATTATTATTATTCGATATTGTCATGTAGCTGATGTGGCAATCATCCATAAGAT